>Ga0154005_100042_pt1 | contig 74652 bp, 81 predicted proteins | sample TSFL089MetaG_FD_104698 | JGI IMG/M metagenome (GOLD analysis project Ga0154005, IMG submission 104698) | Attine ant fungus gardens microbial communities from Florida, USA - TSFL089 MetaG | ecosystem: Host-associated > Fungi > Mycelium > Unclassified | place: USA: Florida, Lake Talquin State...
AGTTTCAGCTCTAGAGCAATGAAGGGCAAAAGATGGGGGTTCTTCTTCTTTTCCTCTCTGTGCTACTAGAGTATTATATTAGTATTACAAAGTCCAGAATGCAACAAAAAAAATAAGAAAGAAATCCTCCAGATTACTTGAAAAGGCAGGTAGAATGAGTCAAGTCCGTATCCGATCATGCAATAGCTGCTCTCTGTACTCTCTGTCTATTTCCTACTAACTTTCTTTATCTTGTCGGCCAACCTTGAGCCTGTTCTAAGGGTTCTTGGGTGCTTGAGAGGTTCTTTGGACATTGGTCTGACCGCTCTTGAGTGCATCTTCATCATCGATATCACTCCTCTCTGCTTCCAACTCCTCTAATTTCTCTCCTGAACCTTTCTCTACTCTCTACTATTTCCTGTTCACATCCCTCAGGTCCTTCTTCTTTCTATCCCTTTCTGATGACATTTGGCATATCCTCATCTTGTTTTTCTATATTTGGACTGCTGATCAGGACTGATGCGTGACCCTGATGGTGTTCCTATTATAAACTGGGGGTCAGCTATCAGATAACATCATTATTAAGGGAAATGTTTCTAAGGTTGAGTTCACTCTCGAGAGCACTTCTAGAGGGGAGTCCTCCTTATAGATATGATATGAGACCATCTGGAAAGCGTTATGAGGTACCGATAGTGGTGATTGCAGCCACTACTCCACTACTCGGATAGTGTTCTTGAGTACACGACTGGACTTCTAGTGGTTATGTCTGGGGAGCCAATTCTCTCTTGAGAGCCATTTATTATGATTATTATGTTCCAAATGTCACTTATATTGCCAAAATTAATTGTCCGGCGTGACAATGGGGGGTAGTGAAAAACAGTAGAACTGGTCACACAAAACTTTTGGTGGCCAGGAGTAATGAAAGAAGTAAAAAGATATGTAGAGGGGTGTGACTTGTGTCAATGAAACAAGAACAGGACAACAGCACCAGCAGAGAAACTAATGCCAAATGAAGCTCCTAAAAAGCCTTGAATATATATTATAGCGGACTTCATTACCAAATTACCATTAGCTCAAGGCTATAATACAATCCTAGTAGTATGTAATAGATTAACAAAAATAGCACACTTTGTACCAATGATAGAAAAAACATTAGCAAAAGGGTTAGCAAGACTGTTCAGAGACTATGTATAAAAATTACATGGATTGCCTGAAAATATCATTTCAGATAGAGGAGTGCAGTTTGTAGCCAATCTAATAAAGGAGTTAAATCAGATGCTGGGAATTGAGATAGAACTGTCAACAGCCTTTTACTCACAAATAGATGGACAGACTGAATGAACAAATCAGGAACTAGAATAATATCTGAGAATGTTCATTGACTACCAACAAGAGCAGTGGCCAGAATAGCTAGGAACTGCAGAGTTTGCCTATAACAACAAGGTGAATACATTGACTAAAGCATCACCCTTCAGAGTAAACATTGGAAGAGATCCAAGAATAGGATTTGAAATGAGAAAGAAAGGAAAATCAGAAAGAGCAGAAAAGTTCATAGAAAAGATAAAGAAGACACAAGAAAAAGCTCAAACAGTACTAAAGAAGGCATAAAAAGAAATGAAAAGACAAACAGATAAAAAGAGGGGAAAGGCAGAAGAGTACCAAGAAGGAGACTTAGTACTATATAATGACAAAGTAGTCGAGACAACCACCTTATCACACTCAATGTTATGAGAGAACAAAGAGAACTTGATGGAGTCTCTTGGTGGATTGTGCTACTTACTTATACACAATTTCTATTTGTCTATGTATATGCTTAAGTAACTACTGATCTTTCCAGAAGGTTCCATCACATGACTTGTTATGTGACCAAGTCATGTGATCTCATCTTATCTTATCTTATCTCTCTTTTCTATAATTAGAATCCTTTGTCTAGTCTGTCTGAGAATAACTCTTGTTCTTCCCATCCCTCTAGCCATACTATTTTTGGTTTAGACAGGCAATTTATGACATTATCCCCTCTTTTAAGGTTCTTCCTTCAGAAGAACTTTGCTCCCTTCCATCTTCTCCAGTTCCTTTCCAGCTTTTTCAGGTATTCCCGATTGAATTTTCTGTTGTCCCATCTATATAATGTTTTTGCCATAAATCTTCCCGGCATTTCTCTGTGTTCTTCTTCCATCCTTCTTTCCTCTTTCCTGTATTCCTTCTCATACTCTTCTACTGCTTCTTTTGCATTCTTCAAGTTTTCCTCCCTTTCCCATAAGTCTTCTTCAGCCATATATTCTTTCCATCTTACCAAGTATTCCCACCTATATATCTCTTCCTTTTGTTCATTACCTTCTCCACTTCATATTCCTCCTCTCCTTCTATTATTACCAGAAGGGTCAGTTGCTTCTTTTGTCCCAGGACTTGTTCCTTATACCTCCTAATCCTGCTCACATTTATGATAGGGTGGATTTTGACTGTTCTTAATAACTCTAATTCCATTGGATTGGTTAATATAATTTGTTTTACTTTGTAGGGCCCTACAAATCTTTTTATCAACTTTTCCATCCTTCTCCCTTCCATCTGCCACTTTAAATCTTTCGTGCTTAGCAGCACTAGGTCTCCTACTCAGTATTCCTCCACTTCTCCTCTTTTCCTATCTGCTTGCTCTTTCATCTCTTTTTATGCCCTTTTTAGTACCACCTGTGCCTCTCCCTGTATCCTTTTCATCTTCTCCATAAACTCTTTTGCTCCTTCCAATTTTCCCTGCTTTCTCATTTCAAAACCCATCCTGGAATCTCTTCCGCTGTTTGCTCTGAAGAGTGATACTTTTGTTGAGGTGTTTACTTTGTTGTTATAAGCAAACTCTGCTGTTCCTAGCCATTCCAGCCATTGTTTCTGCTGGTGGTCAATGAACATCCTCAGGTACTGTTCCAGTTCCTGATTGGTTTGCTCAGTTTGTCCATCTGTTTGGGGATGGAAGGCTGTTGACAACCTCGTTTTGATTTCTAGTATCTGGTTTAACTCCTTCATCAAATTTGCCACAAACTGCACCCCCCTATCTGAGATAATGCTTTCCGGTAATCCATATAGTTTCCATACATGATCCCTGAACAGCCTTGTGAGTTCTTTTGCTAATGTTTTTTCTGTTGTCAGTATGAAGTATGTCATTTTTGTCAATTGGTCGCATACTACTAATATTGTGTCGTAACCTTGGGCTAGGGGCAACTTGGTTATAAAGTCTGCTGTTATATGCATCCAAGGTTTTTCAGGGGCTTTGTTTGGCATTAGTTTCCCTGCAGGTGCTGCTGTTCTATTCTTATTTCATTGATATGAATTATAACCTTCTACATATCTCTTCACCTCCTTTGCTACTCCTGGCCACCAGAAATTTCTTGTGACCAACTCCACTATTTCCCACTGTTCCCCATATCCTCCTACCAGCATGTCATGGTATAGCCAGATTATTTCTGCTCTCAACTCTTCATCCTTCAGCACATATACTTTCACCTCTTTTAGTATGAGTCTATTCTCTTTTCTCCATTCCTTATCTCTCAGCATCTTGACTCCCACCCATTTCATTTCCTCTACCACTTTTATGACTTTGTCGTCTTGTACTTTTGACTTCCTAACTTTCTCTAATAGATCCACCTCTTCAATTAGTACTTCCTCTGTTCCTGCTTTCCTTAGCCATTCTTTCTTTACTAACATCCTATCCTCATTGTCTCTTTCTACTCCCTTCCTTCAGTCTGGTCTCCTGCTAAGTCCATCCGCCTTTTCCATTCTACTTCCTATATCATGAATTGCCTTTTCCCTCTAAGTCAATATTTATTTTTCTTTTCTTTTTTTTTTCTTTTGATTATGTAATATAGTCGGATCAGTAAACAAGGACAAATAGTTGAATGTGTATAAGTAGTGTACAACAAATTAGCAGGAACTCTAATGAGTTCTCTTTGTCTACTCTAACATAGAGTGAGATTTGGGTTAGGGTTACTACAACCACAACTTGAGTCTTTACATCCTGGAATGTGCTTCAATATGAAGTCAAATCTTGATAGGAATAATGTTCATCTTACTTGTCATTCATTTAACTTCTAGTTCGTCATGAAGTACTTCAAGTTCTTGTGATCTGTCCAAATTTCGAACTTGGTTCTTGCTCCTTCCAAGAAGTGCCTCCACGCTTCCAAGCATCTAATTACTACTAACATCTTTTTATCGTGAATTTCATAGTTCCTTTCCATGTCATTCAACAATTTGGAGATGAAGGCCACTAGTCTCTACTTTCCATCCTTTCCTTTCACCGACAATACTCCTCCTGTTGCATAGTCTGATGTGTCTGCCTTGACTTTCATTTCCTTATCCAGATCTGATGCCACTAGTACTGGTTCAGCCATAAAAATCTCTTTGAGTTTGGTAAACACTTCTTCCTGCTCACTTTCCCACTTCCACTTCTCATCCTTCCTAACCAACTAGTATAGTGGCTTGGCAATTTTGGTGAAGTCTTTAACAAATTGCTGGTAGTAGTTTGCTAGCCCTAAGAACTTTTGTATGTTCTTAACACACTGCAGTATTGGCTAGTTTGTGACCCCCTCTACCTTTTCCTTCTCTATTCAGAACCCTTCTGGTCCCATTATCACCCCAAAAAACCCTATCTCTCTAACCTTCCACACACACTTCTCTGGTTTCATGTAAAGGTCATTCTCCTCTAGTCATCTCAATACTTCTTCTACTACTTTGTCATGCCCCTTTTCTGTTTCTGTCACCACTAATACATCGTTGATGAAGGTAGCTATGTCCCCTTTGTTGATCATATCTCTAAAGAGGTTGTTCATCATGGCTTGGAGGGTAGCAGGTGAGTTCATGAGCCCGAAGTACATGACTGTCAGTTTGAACAATCCCAGGTGCATTGTAAATACTGCCTTCCATTTGTCCTCTTCCTTGATTCAAACATTGTTGTAGCCCCACCTCAAGTCCATCTTGATGAACACTCTTTTGGTCCCCATACTGTTCATTAGCTCTGATATTAGGGATAAGGGATAGCTGTTCTTGATCGTCCCTTTATTTACATAGCAATAGTGTTGTACTATCCTCCTCTTTTTGTCCTTCTTAGGTACAAATAGTACTGGCAAGGTTTGCAGAGACTTTAAAGGTCTAATGTAGTCTTTCTTTAGTTGGCTTTCCACAAATGCCTGCACTTCCTCCTTTTCTGTTCTCGATAGAGGGTAGATCCACCCTTTTCTTGGCACGAAGTCTTCTTTGAGGTCGATGGTATGGTCCCAAGGTTTTCAGGTTGGCATTTGCTCAGATTCGACTTTTCCAAACACCTTCCACTTGTGGAAGTGTCTAGGCACCAGCTCCTCCACTTTTCTGTGACCCTCCTCAATTTTCTTCCTCCTCTCTCTTTCTTCCATAGTCTATCTCAAATTCTTTTCATCCTCCATTATTATCTGCTTTTTCTTGGTTACTTTCTTCTTAGGTGTTCAACTACACAGAGGTGGGCACCTGGTCATCCTCACTTCCCCTGTTTCCCAGTTTATCTCTAGGTTATGCACTACAAGCCACAGCATCCCCAAGATTGCTTCTGTCTTCTCTAGCTCACATATATCCATCCTCACTCATTCTACGTGTCCCCTGTAGTACAGGTTAACTTCCACTTCATGGGTTATCGACCTTCCCTTATTGTCACTCCCATCTACGTTTCTTATTTTTATTGGTCTATCCAATTTTTTTAGCTTAAAGTCTTGCTTTTCTACTAGCCTTCTGCTCATGAATAGGCCCATTGCTCCACTGTCTAGCAACGCTCTTGTAATGACAGAGTAGTTGAGACAACCACCTTATCACACTCAATGTTATGAGAGAATGAAGAGAACTTGATGGAGTCTCTTGGTAGATTATACTACCTACTTATACACAATTTCTATTTGTCTATGTATATGCTTAAGTAACTACCAAACCTTCCAGAAGATTCCATCATGTGACCTGTCATGTGATTATCTTATCTTATCTCCCTTTTCTATAATTAGAATTCTTCATCTAGTCCATCCGAAAATAGCTCTTGTTCTTTCCATCCCTTTAGCCATACTATTTTTGGTTCAGGTGGGCAATTTATGACAGCTCTTACTAACACCCCTTTGTGGGTATCTATTCTTTCTAGTCCGACATTGAGCCAGACCTCTCTCAATGGTTTGAGTGTCCATCTCGCTTCTCTCTTAGTGTAGCAATCAGAGTCCATGCTATTCTGTCCGTATAGTACACTGTATTTATTTTGGGAGGCTGGCCAAGGGCTTACTGGTCTCTCTGATCTTTTGACGCCTCCAACATCCCTCCTCTCACCTCCTTTGGATTCCTGCAGTATCGGGCGATGTGTCCAAACTTTTCGCAGTTATAACACTTCTGTTCATCTCTTCAGCTTTTTTCCCTATCTATATCCATTGCATTGTGGTCCTGGACCTCTTGTCCCCCCCCTTCTCTTCTTCTCAAATCTCCACCAAATCCTCCCCTTGGTCCTCCATGGGAACCCCCCTGGTATCTGTTGTTCCAGAAGAGCCTAACCCCTCTAGATGGCTGTGCTTCTGGTGGCCTTGCCACCCACACCATTCCCTTGCTCCCTAACACTTTCTCCTCTGCTCAACTCTGTCTCAAATTTTGATCCAACCTCACTGATCTCTCCCACCATTTCTCAATTGTGGTTGGAGGCGATTCTGCCTCCACCAACCTCCTCCTGATATTGCCATTCAACCCCCTCTTGAACTCTTCTATGAGGGGTCTGCCTATCATCCTCTACCCTGAGTAATATATTAACTTTACAAACAGAGGAGACTCAATTAGACTGAAAGAAAGAAAAAGTGATCTCCCCTAGCCTCTCTCACTGCTCTCCTCCGAAGTATTCCCATCTGAGCACTGACAGCACCACCGCCCAACTATGCATCACCCTCCTAGATCTATCCATGTGGTACTACTCCACTACCACCTGACTTTATGGTCCGCCTATTCTGTTTCCATCAGTCAGCTTCTCCTGGCTTCAAACATGATCTAGAAATAACTCTAGTATCATGTGACTGCGTTCTCATATTAGATCCATATGTAGTATCCGCTTCTAAATGTTAGGCTATATGTGATAAACTCACATACCCATAATAGACTTCTGATCTGTCACACCTGTTCTAAGTTTGTCTAAGTCTGTTCTAGATCAAGGTTAGCTAGCATTCCAGAGAAGATTCTAAAGTCTTGGTGTCCAGAAGCCCAGTGAGATGTTCCAACTCCAAAGACCCTGCTGCCAGCTCATCTATCTTGTCTCTTGAGGTAATAGACTATTCCAGCCTATGACAGCTTAGAAGCCATCTGGTAAGAGTACCCTGTTAGAAATTTAGGTTATGTCTGGGGCTTGTAGGAAAGTCCTAAGAGTGCATCCTAGTTAGGAAACAGGGTTATAAGTCTTATCCCATGTCACAGCTCTACGGCAAATTCACTGGCGGCATAACACTGCCACTTCTCTTTGTATATATATCAATATCCATGATATCTTCTCCTCTTCCCCACTCCCCTTCATTCTCATACTGATATACAGGTGGTAGGCATTGATAAACCCTACCACCTTCTCCCTTTTCTCATTGAACAATGAAGGCTTTACTGTCTCTCCCTATATCTGTCCCTGCGATAGAAGTTGCTCAATTGCCATAGTGTGTTGAACAAGGTATTGGAGGATCTGGTCCATTGTTAGGCCAGCTTCCTCCTGTTGTGGTTGTTGTTGTTGGGGCTGTTGACCCTGGGATGATTGTTGGTGGGACATGTCATTGTCCCAAACATTTTCTTTGTCTGTTAAGTTTTCCTTGTATAAGAAGCAATTGTCTTCTTTTGAACTAATTTTTATACCTACTGGGAAGTATGTCTTCTCCCAGCTAGGCACTTACTTCCCTACTGACTACTATCCTAGTAATAGGGTTATACTACTGCCACAAAGATGTGAACCCCTAAGCTAGACAGCCTCTTAATGGACGACTGTTACTCCTCTACATGTAGGAACTACAATGAGTCCCCAGCACAAGGTTGATAGTTTGAAAATGAACAAGTACGCTACACAGCCCACTCAATTTAGAGGTTAGGTCTCAGATACAATACCTGAGCTTGGTATTGTGCTTCTACCATTAGTCCCTAACTGACTAACAAGTCCCCTTAAGCCTAGGGCCCAGCTATGTCATAGTGGTCATTGGTCGCGATGACCAGCATACTGAGGATGATGTAGAGCAAGAGAAAGGATGTGCAAGGTTTGTGATGAACAGTGCAGAGAATGTGGTATCGAGTTCTAATGTAATGACAAGCAAGTTGAGATAACTGTCTTATCACACTCAATGTTATGAGAGAACAAAAAGAACTCGATAGAGTCTCTTGGTAGATTGTGCTATCTACTTATACACCATTTCTATTTGTCTATGTGTATGCTTAAGTAACTACCAATCCTTCTAGAAGGTTATATCATGTGACCTGTCATGTAACCAAGTCATGTGATCCCATCTTATCTTATCTTATCTCTTTTCTATAATTAGAATCCTTCATTTAGTCTGTCTGAGAATAGCTCTTGTTCTTCCTATCCTTCTAGCTATACTAATTTTGGTTTAGGCAGGCAATTTATGACACCATCTTTCTTGTCCACAAAGTACACTGGCAAAGTTTGGGGTGATTTTGAAGGTCTGATGTATTTCTTCTTCAAATGCTCATTGACAAACTTTTGTACCTCTTCTTTTTCATTTCTGGAGAGAGGGTATACTCTTACTTTACTAGCTTTGAAATTGTCATTGAGATCTATTGCATGATCCTATACTTTCCTAACTAGCATCTTTTCTGACTCCACCTTCCAAAACACCTTCAACTATCTATGGAACTGTTTAGGCACCATTTCCTCTATCTTTCTATGATCCACCTTTATTTCCTTCTCTCTTCCCCAATCCTCTTTCTCATCTACTGCCCATCTAACAATTTTTTTCTCATCTTCTCTCATTTCTTTTTTCCCCTTTATTCTTACTGTTTTCCCACACAGTAGTGAACATCTCATTATTCTCACTTCCCCTTTCTCCTAATTATTTCTGGATTATGAGCCACTAGCTATGGTATGCCCAAAATCACATCCATCTTCCCCAGTTTGTACACATCCATTCTAACTCTTTTCACATGTTCACTTCCACCTCATGAGTTATTGCACCCTCACTGTTACTGGTGCTGTCCACATTCCTTACTTGTAATCAGCCTATATTCTCCTTTCTGAGCTAAACTTTTGCTTATAAACATCCCCATTGCCCCGCTATCCAACAGTGCTCTCACTGTCCTTCCCTCATGGGTGTCTACCTTCTCAATACCTATATTCATCTATACTTCTCTTAGAGGCTTGAATGTTTGCCTCACTTCTCTTGCTTCCTCTTTCTTCTACACTACCTTTTGATTGACAGTTTCTGCCACTCTCCTTGGATCAGTGATTCCAGCCCTCCCCTTCTGGGCCCTAGGCACTGTATGTTCTACCTCACTGCCCCAATTTCACCATGGCATTTTCTTTCCCGTCCTACAGGGTGGACAGAAAACCTCTCTCTTTTCATTTCTTTCCACTTTCCCTCCTATTACTGCATCTTTTCCTCCACATGCACTGCACTTCACTCTTTCTGCTCTTTCACATCTTGCTTCCTCTTCTCTCCAATTCCATGCTTCCTTGCAACTTCCGCACCACATATTTCTCAACTGTTCTTCACTCAGGAAACATTGTCCCTTGTTTTCCTGAGTTTTGGTCCCCTTATAGTCACATCCCCTACATTCTACAAGAGTCACTATTTCCCATTGCATCGTCCATCCCTTCCTGCTCATGACTGCTCCTCTTGGAGACAGCTCCTTTGCCCCACAATGCTGCTTTATCTTACTCCACACCTCTTGCAATGGTGCCGCTTCTTCCCTCCTTCTCTCTTTTTTTTGTGGGCACTTCCACTTCTTGTGCCCCTCTTTTCCATATTGGAAGCACTTCACTTTCAGCTTCACTACTTCCTACCTTCTTACCTCCTTTATGCCACATTGCATCACTTGACTCCTCAACACTTCAAACCTATTTTTTCTTTTCCTGTTCCTTCCCATTTCTACACCTCCAGGTGATATGCCTGAACTTCCCACACTTCCTATAGATCCTTTCTTCTCTTCCTTCTAATTCTGCCCTTAATTTGGCGAGAGTGCACCTTTGGTTAAGCATGTCGCTCATAAGTTGGTTGTACACTTCTAAGGACATAGCAAGTTGTACTTAAAAGGGCGAATTGTTGTTATGTGAAATTTGAAAGTATATTTGTATTGCTGGTTGACTGACCCTATCTTCCTCAGCTTTGACTACTGACTACTTATGTTTGCTAGGGTGCAAGTCTTCACCCAGCCAGGTGTCTAATGCCTTATTGACTACTGTCCTAATACTAGGGTTACACTATCACTTTTCAGGGAAATCCCTACTCTAATCGTTTTCTTAAGGGCACAACAATATTCCTCTGCATGTACTAGTCACAATGAACTAGCAGCACAAGGCTGATAAAGCAAAAAGTTTTACAAGTAATCTACTAAGCACCACCTGTCATCAGGTCTGGTCTATGTGTGCACTCAGGTATAGTGCCCACAGTCCACCTCCAGGATCTAAACTTCCTGGTCAGTCCACTTAAGCCTGTGGCCCAGCTACGAGGAGGTTGGGAGTAATCTGAGTCGATCATACACTGAGAGAGATTATGAGAATGAGATTACTCAGGACCAAGGAGGTCAGGAGCTAGTAGTGAGAAACAAGTTCTAGTGTAACGATTGAAGTTGTGATTGAGTAACCCTAATCTCACTCACACTCTAAGTCAGAGTTTGACAAAGAGAACTCGTTAGAGTCCTTGCTAATTTATTGTACACTACTTATACATGTTTAACTGTTTGTCCTTATTTACTGATCTGAACATATCACCTAATTAAAGAAAAGAAAAAGAAAAGGAAAATAAATATTGACTTAGGGGAAAATAGTGGTTCATGACAATATTGCTCATAAGTTGGTTGTATTGGTCCAGAAACATTCACTTTTCTTACTTTTCTTCTCTACACTGTCTTCTGATTGACAGTTCCTACTACTTTCTCCAGATCAGTGATTCCAGCCTTCCCCTCCTAGGCCCTAGGCACTGATCATTCTAATTTTATGCCCCAATTCCACCACAGCACTTTCTTTCCTGTCCCACAGAGTGGACAGAAAATTTCCCCTTTTTCATTCTATTCTATTTTCCCTCCTACCACTGCATCCTTGCCTCTACACACACTGCACTTTACCCTTTCTGCTCTTCCACTTTTGGCTTTTTCCTCTCTCCAATTCCACACCTCCTTACAACTTCCACACATTGTACTGTTGCCTCTTACTCAAAAAACCCTGCCCCTCGTTTTCTTGAGTTTTTGTCCCCTTGTAATTACATCTTCTACACTCTACTAGAGTCACTATCTCCCATCACATTGTCCACCCTTCCATGCTTATCCTTGTTCCTTTTGGGGGAAACCCTTTTGCCTTACAGTGTTCCCTCACCTTTCTCCATACATTGTGTAGCAGTGCCACTTTCTCTTCCATTCTCATCTCCTTCTTCATCCTCAGACACTCCCACTTCTTGTGTCCCTCCTTTCTGTACCTGAAGCACCACACTCCTTTCTGAACCATCTCCTGCTGTCTCACCTCTCTTACTCTACACTACATCACCCAACTCTTTAACACTTTGGACCTATTCTGGGGTTTTGTAATGACAAGGTTAGTCAAGACAATGGCCTTATCACACTCAACGTTATGAGAGAACGAAGAGAACTCGATGGAGTCTCTTAGTGGATTGTGCTACCTACTTATACACAAATCTTATTTGTCTATATGTATGCTTAGTAACTACTGATCTTTCCAGAAGGTTCCATCATGTGACCTATCATGTGGCCAGGTCATGTGATCTTGTCTTATCTTATCTTATCTCTCTTTTCTATTTTTAGAAACCCATGTCTAGTCCATCCGAGAACAACTCCCGTTCTTTCCATCCCTCTAATCATACTATTTTTGGTTTGGGCGGGCAATTTATGACAGGTTTCATCTTCTTCATCTTCTCTTTTCCACTCCTGCACTTTTGGGCTACATGCCCAAACCTCCCACAATGCCTACATAGTCTCCCCTCTCTTTCTTCTAACTCTGCCCTTAACTTGGCAAGGGTATGCCTTGCATTGAGCATGTTGCTTATGAGGTTGTTGTATTGTTCTAGAGACATAGTGTTATGTTCTGGACAGATAATGTGTTTGCAAAAAAAGATTATATCTCTTAAGGATATATTGTCTTCTTTAAAGGGCTCACAGTATGTCTGCTAGGGTACACAAGTCTTCTCCTAGCCAGGTGTCTACTGCCTAACTGACTACTGCCCTAATAATACTTTGGCTATTACTCCAAGGAGGAAATCCCTACACTAATTGCCTTCTTAAGGATGTGGTGATATTCCTCTGCATAGACTGATCACAATGGACCAGTAGCATAAAGTATGTAATATGAAGAAGTATACAAGTAGACTACCAAGTACCACTCAATTGTGAGGTCAGGTTTTAGACACAATACCTGAGCTTGGTACTGTGCTTCCACTGTTAGTTCTTAACTGACTAACAAGTCCCCTTAAGCTTGGGATCCAGCTATGTTATAGTGGTCATCAATCACAATGATTAATGTACTAAGGACTAAGAGAGAGTAAGTTTAGACAAGGATTAAGGTGATCAGTGTCTGGATGTGTAAATGAGTTCTAGTGTAGTAACTGTCAGTTGTGGTAACTCAAGATCACACTCTAAGTCAGAGTTGACAAAGAGAACTTATTAAAGTCCCTACTGGATTTGAGTACATTACTTATACCTATTCTATCTAGTCTGTGCACTACTTTCCCATGGTGATCACATGATGTCAATGTGACATGTTATGTAAATAATCATGTGACTTCTCTGATTATGTAAGTCCATTCTAAAAATAGAAAAGAATAATAAAAAAAGAAAAAGAAAGAGTTCTTGTATTACAATTCATGACATCTTGCTTATTGGTTCAACTACTTATTTATTTGTATATATTTACAATTATCCCATGCATCACCATTTGACTCATACTTCCTCTTTTAGTAATCTACTCTTATATGTCAAAAAATAAAATAAATAATAACTTAGGAAAAGTGGCAATTTATAATAGTACAGTATTGTTGAAAATGGAGGCTCTTTGTTCAAATTTATGAATCCATTGAGGTGAGTGAGCTTTTTGAGGTCAGTAAGTAAAACATCCTCAAATCTATATACTTTTCATATGTCATCATGTGTCTTCTGTTCTTGTCTTGTTCCCCTATCCAATGCATGTGTAGTGTGAGAAAAAAAGAGATGCACTTGAAAAAAGCTGGAGTACAGCTGCACTCCCAGTTAAAAATAGGCTGTTGGTTATTCCCTTCTGTCCTCTGCTCCTTGGAGTGCAGCTTGGAGTGCAGTTGGACTCCATATTATGTAATCCGGTGGGAGTCCACCATTCATCTCCGATGGACTATGAGAATGAATAAGATGATTAAGAGCCACTACTGGAAGAGCCTCTGACACATTCCATCCAACTCAACGCCTTCCAAATTGACACAGACACCCCATCGGGAAGATGATTTTCTGATCAATGAGTTCAATGAAGAATGAACGATATTGAAGGACTTGGATCCCAGATTACACAATAATTTCGATCTTCTCTTGCCCTACACAAGAAAGTGACCAGTAGAGCGGTCAGATGTATCATGAGTGACTCTGATCTAGGTGCAGACCCTATCCAGAGGCTTTTGCTGCTGAGAAATGGATTATCCTGCTGGAAGGAGCTCATGATGCTTCATTAAATCATGTGGCCCACTCACTAAACATAAACTACTGTTGATGACAACCACTTGAGGTATACTCCGAAAAGGGACTCGAAGATGAGCCTCTTCGTTTGGTTGCGGAATAGAAAAACAATAAATCATGTGACTGATAAGCTCAAAAGACCTCGGCAAGTCTTACATATTTACATATCTACACAATGTCCACTCAAGTATCCAATAATAAGACTAATCGCCTGCAAGATGGTCTTCGTGGAAGAGGTGGAAGTCAGAGACATCGTGGACGTAGAGGGGGTAATATCCACAGGAGAGGCGGAGGCTCAGTAGTCACTTCCAACGACCAAGCTACTAAGAATCCAGCGGACCAGGATCGGGGAGAGAACAAAATTAGTGAAGAAACAGAATATATGCCCACAGATACCTCAATTGCTGCGCCTGTCGAGGACAATGGCGATGACGATATCTGCTGGATCTGTGCCGAGCCCGTTAAGTATTGGTCTGTGTCGGAATGCAATCATAGGACGTGTCATGTATGTGGGTTGAGGCTCAGAGCCCTGTACAAAAAAACAGATTGCACTTTTTGTAAGGTGCGCCCTCCGTCTTCAGAAGATGGTGCTCACATTGATTATATTTTCCTCGTATTTTAATCACCGTACTTAACATAGGAACCACAACCAACTGTGATATTTACCTCGTCTTCGGAAACCGAGTTCAGTGCATACAAACCTGATGACATTTCATACAAGGATGCAAAGCTTTCGATATACTTTGAAACTCAGGAAATGATGGAGGAGACTCTGATTTTGCTCAAGTTTAATTGCCCGGATGCAAACTGCGACTACATCGGTAACGGCTGGGCAGATCTTAAGCTTCACGCGAGAGCCGTCCATTCACGACTAATGTGGTTCGTACTGTCATCAATTCTGATTGGACGACTGTTTGCTGACGGCGTCTCTGGCTAATCTCTAGTGACCTGTGTATTAGGCACAAGAAAGTTTTCTCACATGAACATGCACTCTATCCAGCGAACGTCCTCCCAGTCCATTTACCCTCTATGCACCATCGATATGTGAAGCAAATTTCCCCAGAAAAAGTGGAAGGAGGTGTACATCCTATTTGCGAATTCTGCCATGAATGCTTCTTTGGAGTCGATGAGCACTATAGTCATATGCGGGAGAGGCATGAAGAATGTTTTATCTGTAAACGAAATGGCATACAGTTCCAATAGTGAGTTTTATATGAATATGCAGGCCACAATTTGACCTCGTGGCCCAAAAGCTTCCAGAATTATGACAATCTAGTGAGTATCTGAAACTTATGTGGTTGAAGGAATAGTTGAGAACTTGTAGTCAGGAACGACATTTCAATATCTCACATCATCCATGCACTCAACCCGAGTGCCGCGAGCGAAAATTTGTTGTATTTAATACACCTCTAGACCTCCAAGCTCATAGAGTTGAAGAACATGGAGCGACCATGAGCTCAAGGGATAAGAAAGATGCGAGGAAAGTGGCGACTGAATTTCAATTCGAGGAGATCGGCGTAAGAGCCGAGCGACGAGGAGCAAGGGAGCATGATAGGGAGCCTCCACCTGGATCACAAACCCCACGATCACAGCCCGATCCCTCCCATAGTCCAAGGACTACTCCAGGATTGACAGATGGTACTATCACACAGTCAGTCAGCCCATTCCGTAGTGGTGCGAACTCTCCTCTAGTTCTGGATACCGATCCCGCCGTTCTTGAGTGAGCCTCGCCTTGATTATTCTCATGATCACCAATAATTCAATGTCCAAGGCGACACAATGCGTTTATCGGACGACTCCGGGCTATGGCACCAAATCCTGTGAACGCTGTCCCCGCTATCAAGTCTGCAATTCGTGGCTATAGAGCTTCGGAATCTAGTGCTCGAGACCTCATTCTGACAGTGTTCAAAATTCTGGATGATAATCTTGATCACACTGCGAGTACTGTTAACGGACTTGTGGATCTACTGGACGAAGAGGACAAAAAGCAAGACCTATTAGGATCATGGAGGGGGTTCAACCTCGAAGTATGTACATTGATGTTAATACCAGTTATCCAGCTCAGATTGATTCTTTACAAAAAGCAACGGCGCAATTTTCCTGACCTCGTGCCTCAATCGATGGGTGCTGAATACGCCGGAATCACCTCAGGTCGCGTTCTGAACGCAAAGCACTCTACTGCCACACGATCCTCGCGTCCAACACGTCAAGTATGGGATCGTGTGGCAGCCGTAGCCTCCTCATCTTCTACTTTGCCACAACCACGTCAACATCTCTCCACCCCAGGCCAATCTCAGTCCAGTCGATTTCCGCCTCTCCCAAGCACACATTCTTCTTCGTCTTCTGCCATCAATCCTGGTCTGCCGGCACTTGTTCCCGGTTTCCGTCAACCGAAACGAACAACACCCTGGTCTGCAAGTGGATCAGCCACCACTGGCTCTCGTGCGGTAGAGCCTCGCAGTGCCCCTGCATTGCCAAAGGTGGCTAAGAATAACAAACCGCCGAAGCTGGACAATGACTTGTTCCCTGAGCTGCCAGCATCAAATACTGCAAGAGAGAGACCACAAGTCGGTGGAAACCAATCACTAAAGCGTATTCTGAAGAGTACGGGGCCTACAGTCTCAGCATGGCATCCCGGAAACAGCAGCGGGAATGGGGATGGAGGTGTGGAGACTAACGTGGATGATGAAATTGGAGCTGAGGAAGGTGTGAGCGGGAAGAAGGGAAAGAAGGGCAAGGGCAAGCAAAAGCAGATGTTATTCACTCTCGGGTCATTCCCGACTTGAGCCATGAGTTTTCCGATGAGCTGATGTAATTCATAGTGCATTTTAATGCAAGGTACTTATAGGTCCGTTGCGATAACTGAATTAATGGCACCTGGGGAATAAACCGCTCGCCTTATGGACACACTCCCCTCTGATATGTGCAACAGTTGAAGATGTTACCCAAGTTGACCAATGCGATGATATGATGAGAAGTAAGATTCACTGAGATTCGCCCGTTGATTTCAGCCAGCGCTGGTCTTTTTTTTTTTATTTCAAACCAACATCTTACTCATATATGGCCCATCCAACTCATACCCCAACTTCTTATAATAATCCCTCGTACCCACACCTGAAATCACAGCCATCTTCACACTCCCATGTTCCTCCCTCGCAATTCGTTCCGCTTCTTCCATCAACAATGTTCCAAAACCTTGATGCTGAAATTTTGTTGGGTCACGTCCATGTACAGGCACAGCAGTACCATAAACATGTAGTTCTCGAATGATGCTGCAACCCCCTTCGGCATCAGGCTGGTGTACTAGTTCTGGTCTGAATGTACCCTCTTCGGAACATTTACGTAAACGCAGGAGGCCGATTAAGATATCTTTCTCGGGATCCTCATAGGAAAGGAAAGTTTCCCAGCCGCCATTCGCTGTGTAATCTCTTCGCAGAAGTTCAACGGATTCAGGGCGAACTTTATGATGAATTTCGTGAATCTATGAAAACAAGGAAACTAAGCTTGTCAAATAAATACTCAGATAATTACTTACGCCGACCTCACGAAACCGGACATCTCGACATACAGCTCCAAAATCCCTCATACGGTTAAGAGCAAGCTCACGTAGGTTTCCCGAGTTCTCGCAGCCGCTGGTCACCAAAGGAAGGGGAATGTCTCTGGAAAGACAACGATTAACGCCTGTGTACACCGTCTAACGCTCAATAGCGTACCTCTGGACACGATAAACCCTCGTCCAGGGCGGGACAAGCGATAAGATCCTTGCAACCACATCCACTAATACATTTGGTGTATAGTTCTTGTACCTGCCAGTCCTCCAAAGCTCGTATAATCCAGTTCCTCGGATAACAAGTGTTGGATAAATTTTCAGACCATCACTTCTGAAAGCTGGATTCTCAAAATATTCCTTGAATTGTTCCAAATCACGTTCAACTCCGATATTGGGTAGATCCGGCATCATGTGTGCGACGACCTTGAAACCAGCATCTTTCGCGAGATGAAAGGATTCTGAAACAGCACGAACAGTGTGACCTCGGTTGGTATCTCTAGCAACGTCTTCATAAACAGATTGAACACCAATTTCGAGACGGGTGCAGCCGTAGCGGAGCATTTGGGAAAGATGGGGACGGAGGCAGTAATCCGGTCTTGTTTCAATGGTGATGCCAATGGCTTTGGATTTACTTTGCTCTGAAAATCTGAAAACTTGAGCAAGTCGATGAAGAACACCAGTGATAACCATTACCGTACTGCTTCATCGACGTCTAATCCAGTGTATCCCGATAGCGCATTATGTAGCTGAGCGATGAATTTGTTGCGATAATCTTCTGCCATACTCATGAAAGTTCCCCCCATGATAATGAATTCGACCTAAGTTTGAGGTTGAGCAGTCTTCGAGACAAAAGCACAAGTGAAAATGAACGTCACCTTGTCGACACTGTGGCCCAAACTTTTGAGTTGCTCAACACGCCCTCGTGTCTGTTCATAGGGATCATATCGTGCTCGAATGGCCCGCATACTTGTAGGTTCATATCCTGTGTAGCTCTGGGTACTGTAATCAAAATCTGAGTCAGGCCCTCCGGGACAATACCTATACAGGACATGGATGAGACAAATTACCATCAAGCCAACTTTAGAACGCACACGCATATATTTCCCGTCATGGCGATATGTGGACATCGATGGGGCTTACACATGACCGCAACAACCGCAATCTAAGATGATCAGGCTGAGAGAGGAGGTTCAGAAGAACGGGGACGTACACCGCTAGCGGTTCGGATAGGCCTCGCTTTGAGTTTTGGTAGCAATGCCTTTTTATATTCGTCTGGAATGGCGCTTATGATGTCTACTAGACGTGGGACACCTCCATAGCTATATTTTTTTGAAATTCGAGCTCGAACCTCATTGAGTGATACAGAGTTGTTGGAGTCGTGAGCTTTGATAAGTTCTGCTGCGATTCCTGATGTTACACGTAAAAGTTGCTCAACATGTGATACACCTATTGGATTTATTGACCATCAAAACAAACTTGAAGGAAAGAAAGCGGACCTTCAGTCTTGGTTCGTTGTACCATTCTATCTTGAGGATGATGAGCGTCAATCACAAACCCCTCTGGAGTCCTGATTTCCAAATTTGGGAATACTAGTCCTCACACAATACATCCTTTGAGGCGACCATCATGATTCGAAGTAATGGCAGACCTGAATCCGAAGTGATTGTCAATGTATGTATGTTCCCAAATGATATCAACACTAAACTCAATCTAAAATTTACGGTTAGTTCGCAGACGGTTGGAATTATTCCAAAGCACAAATGGATGATGCCTATCGACCTGGAGGAATTCTTGAAAAACTTCCATCTAAACCTTCTCGTGATCCTGCATTAGCTGCGCTCAAACGAGAAGATATTGATTTGGTCGTGCGTGGTTTTCTCCGCAATAATCTGACATCCTTCTTCCCTATCACCTTCCCAGATGCACGAATTTGAAATCACAAGACCACAGGCTGAAAAGGCACTACTCGAAAATGGAGGCGATGTGGGAAGGACTATTCGAGCTCTGATTACACCTACGTTCAGTGGTACTGAGTCCCTGGACGTCTAGTCGTCTGCTTATGCCGACAGAAAGCTGTGTGTTGATTGAAAGTGAAAGCTTTCTTTAATTCACAGTTGTACCATAAGGTATTATTTACATGATATACGCCATCTTTCTCTTCCAAATGGAAAGCTGAAAGTGGGTTTACCTTTTGTTCCAAATCACAAGAAATTCTTTTTGAAGTTGGCTACATCTCCAAAGAGTTCTAACTAGAGTTCTAACTCCCACAAGTTCATATCAAAGAAGTGATGACTAGGGGAAAGCAATGGTTCACAATCAAAGAACTGCTGATACCTGTCACCCTACTCCTGTTCAAGGACCAGACTGACTTGAGAAACAGGAATCCAGATCAATCAGGAACATGGCTGGACTAGAACTTCAGATCAACCATACACCATACATCATAAACACAAAGCTTTCTGAAATTCGTAGATCTCCTGAGCCTTCATTATTATCCCCACAATCGAAAACACCTGTGCGATGGGTTGAATTTGCTATCTTGCTGAGTACCAATTATAGTCCAACTTATGTTTAACCTTTCATGCTCATCAATCTGATCTGTCAATGGGAAGGCGTTGAATGAAATGTATCCAAGTCTCCCGGCAGCTTATCAATGGAGATGAGATAGACGGTAGGCACTGCATTACATAATCTGAAGTTCAGCTGCACTCATCGAGATTACCTAATCCAGTTCATACCTATCGTGTTCCAGCATTTATTTGCATCTCTTTTATCTCTCATTCTTGAAAGTTTGATGATACGGAGAACTTATCTGCTGTTGATGTAAGTCGAAGTTTTTTTCAAATCAGTCTTTTACAACTATTGGGTAAGATATCTACAGTCAACACAAATTATCATAGAAGAGAAAGCAAGCGAGCTAAGTATTAATGACAAAATCTTGGCTGAAGCTAAAATCTTGGTCTCAGGAAAGATAGTATTAGTTAAGAAACATTTTGTTTGTAATTACGGTATCGAGGTCGCACTAAGTGGTTGCAATCCTTCGTCATGACTGCGGCGCGTACAGTCACAGGCACTTGTGATTTTACACGAGCTGATGATCTATGATCTGATCATGCAAAGAGTAAACATGGACATCATTGGTCACGCATAATATTTGGCAATGCTTGCCACTCGCCATCGATTGCAAGCGTCTGCCAGTGCCACAGGTTTTTCCCTATGCACATCAAGAGGAAAGTGAAATCCAAACATGTTGTGCCACCAGAAACATAGGGAAAGCAGCAGGAGAACCCATCCGTGTTCGGGGGTAGATGGGTTAAGGTGTCAACAGGTTCCGTTTCTATCATGTTACAACATCGTTGAGTCTAGGCTTAACTGCGTACTTGGCTCTCGCTCTAATTCACCACTCGCATAACTTACCGAAGTGCTCTGAGACAAATATGGCTGTTCTACAGGATATAATTCACCTCATACTATATTAACGACTGTAGCCTTCAGTTTTTTTCAACAACTTATTCGGAAAGTTATGCCTACAGTATTACTGTGCCTTTTCATTCGGCTGACCAAGCAACGAAGTGGGAACTTGTATTGCTCGAGTGCTCTATCACATGTTGCCGATCTGCTGTCCCAAGCAAGCAGGTAAGTCATAAGTTTATATTGTCTACAGTCAGAAGAGATGACAACCGTAACACTTTGAAACGAAACTAGCTGCCTTCGAAACTGCCTATTCTGGAGAAGACGAAAAATCGGATTTCACGATCTGTAGGATATCATTGCTAGAAGAACTTGCTCGAGGTTTTGGACAACCTCATCTGTTATCAGTGAAGTATTTATCCCTTCTCTTTAATCGACTGACAAAGGTAACCGTACAAATTTGGGGAACACCAACTCTAAAGAATAGAAATCATAAACGACTTCCCTCTGAAGTGAAGGTAAACGGGAAAATAGAAACGAATCAAGACTGTAGATGACTATGGGAGACAGACAGTCTCGTCTAGAGGTGAGGTAACGAGAGTCATAGACAAGCGGGGAAAAAAAGTCCGAGTGGAAAAAGTAATGCCCGCGATCTTGATTTGTATAACATTTACTTCTGATTATCAGAGTGATAGATCTATCATCGCTCTATCAAACCAAGTTCATTCCAATTCGGATATAGTATCTCGGTTAACAATAAAGAACACGATAAACAATGCAAAGAGGGCAAGATGACAATCCAGCTTCCCATTCCTGTAGGTTAACATGACCATCAATCAAAGAATGCCTCCTGACGATAGATCTTTACAATGGGTCTGGCTGGGGATACATCGTGGTGAATTTGATGCCTCACGTTTGCTGTACACAGTGATGCTACTGAGCAGGACCCGAACTACAGGTAGCTGATCTTATCCGCAGTCCGATTGCACTTCATCTATGGATGACAATGGATTAATTTCAGAGATAAAGAATACAGAGTTTTCGTCATTATGATTTATGTCACGATGCACACATGCACACACGGGTATGTCAAAAACCGAAGATACTTTCTGTCAAAGTCTTGATTGCCGGTGGCACAGCCAACCTCTTCTTTTCGATATCGATTCATCGATATTTTTGTCTCCCCTCTTTATATCCTTTCTAGCAAGCGATCTGGCAAGCAAGTCATTTCGGGATTGGGGGATCTGTATTGTCCTAACGTATCAGAGATTCTTGGAGACGATCTTTTCTCTAATCGATGACTGATAGATATCTCACGTTCGACGTCATACGATCTGTCACTGTCTTATGCCACATGTGTTTGGTACACCGCGAGCACACCATTTCCCTGGGTATTTAAACGAGAAAAGGTCCGGTTCTTGTGCCGTTAATTTTGAACCCCATCGAAGCCTTTTCTTCCCTCGCTCTCTTCTCGGTGCTCACGAAGACCTTTAATGAGACACTTTCTCTTTGACGCTACTATACCTCTCTTCGACATTGCCATACCTCTCTTAAGCATTGCCATACCTCTCTTACGGCATTTGCATGCCCTGTTTATCCACAGGGTCATGCATGCTAGGCTTCTTGGGGGAGATGACTGCAATGCCTATCCCAAGGCATGATTTATGCATCATATTGTGGTTGTAGTTACCACCACCTCCACCACTGCTACTGTGGTTGCTATCCTCAACATCACTCAAGCTGTGTGTTCTCTGTTGTAGGGGAATGCTCAGCTGTTGGTCTGTTACACTACTGTCACCTTGCTTTCATTTGCTGTCATTATCTTGTTGTCTGTGTTTTTGCTTTTGCTTTTTTCTATCTTTTGTTTGTTATCACTTGCTATCACTTACTATCTTTGTCTCTCTTTTGCTGCTGTTTTGCTCCCTGCTGCTATCTATGTCTCTGCTTTCTTTTGCTTTCTACTTTCTTGTTGTCACTGTTCATATTTGCTATCACCTTTTACTGTCATAGTTTTGGCTTTCTTTTGTTGTCTGTTTTCTGATTGTTTGCTTTCTTTTTGCTGTCTTTTTACTCTAGTTTAGTTAATGTTGTTAGTTTGTTTGCTACTATCTTGCTATCATCTACTTTTTTGCTGTGTTGTTTTTTAACTAAAATTGATTAATATAATCTGCCAATTGTTTAAATGATATGAAGTTTGATTTTTGGCAAATGTTAAGTGAAAGTAAAGATGATAAATCAATCTAATATGACTGCCAATTTCATTTTGAGTATTTCTTCTTTTCATGTAGTCTAACATCCTCTGCAACAGAACATGTGCTCAGATAATTTATCCTTCTATAATAAAAGCTCACTGGGCTCTTGTCCCTGTAGTATGTAAGGATCTTGGTTGCAGTTGAGTAACCCTAACCTTAATCCTACTCTTTATTGGAGTTTGACAAAGAGAACTCATTAGAGTCCTTGCTAGTTCAACTATTTGTCCTTGTTTACTGATCTAATATTACATAATTAAATAAAAGAAAATAAAAATAAAAATAAATATTGACTTAGGGGAATTAGGCAGTTCATGACATAGTAGTCTTATCTAACTCATTATCTCATGTTTGCTTACTACTACAGCTCCTTCTTTCTTACTCATTGCCACATTTTAGTTTTCTACCATGGTTAGAGAGATGCCTCAGGAACTATATAAACCAGTAGTATACAATGTAGTTCACTTAAATTGATTGGTTCCTTTTCTCCCCTCATTCTCAAGCCTTAATATCTAAAGCTGTACTTTGAGTTGAGAAATCAGGTCATAACAGGTAGACATTTAGTCTCTAAACACTCAAAGAATACTTGACAGTCAGTATTTGAAATAAAATTATGATTCATGATCAAGTCTACTTAGTCTTCCTAGGCCTGTCTACAGTCCCCAACCCCCCACCTCCAATCATTCATCTCCAAACCCCCATTTCTCCCAGTACTTCGCCGCACTTCTCGAACTCTTGTTCCGGAACATAGCCTCATACTCTGATAATTTCTTATGCTCCGCACCCGACGTACTAGTTGGACGGTTCGCCAACTTCACTTCCTGCCTGTTGGGCAACGAATAGGTCGCTCCATATGTAGAACCACCATACCTCGACGTATTGACCAATCCTCTATCGAATCTGTTCGTCTGATTGTACTCCGCATGCCCGGAATAATCCAAACTGCCAACCCTATGCGAATTAGCGGTAGGTGACTTGGGTCCAACGACTGCAGAACTAAGTGACAAAGATACGGAATTCAATAAGTCTTTGGGGCGTGAAAGATGAGCTCGATAGGTGGCAACGGCAGTAGGCGGAGAACGGAGGGCAAAAGAAGTGATACGGATCGGAGCGATAGCTTTTTGAAGTCGGAATGGATCGACTTCATCGGCCTCGGCAGGCGGCGAAGGGGGGGCACTGGATTCAGGAGGTTCATTGAAAGAAATCATGCCGAGCTTTGAACCCCACTGAGAAGCAGAAGCAGAAGCAGGAGCAAGATCAGGAGAGGAATCAGAAGTAGATTCAGATACAGGAAGAGAATTGAGCTCTTCAATGGACTTGCCCCCCACAGCAACGTCATGGTAAGGATTATAAAAAGGAAGATAAATATGCGCTTTGTTTCTGGGCATATTGGTAACAATACCACCGACGAGTGACATATAGTTTGTGCTGTTACGCTTTTTGTCACTGGTGAAGTGCCTGCTTGCAGGCTGAGGTTCCTCTTGGAATACGAAACCCAGCTGAGGTGGAGTAGTAAAGATGGTTTCGAGAGGAGAGAAATGAGTGTACGCGAGACCTCCGATGCGATGGGGTTGACGCTCGATGTTTTGGCTGACAGAGACGGTGGGGGTAGTTATTTTTTTAGATTTACGGGTGGAAATGGGAGGAGAGGTAGCGGAAAAGTGCTTGGCAAGGAAAGAGCGATGGAACTTTTGAGGTGAGAACCGGGGCTGGGAAACGATGTAGAGAACAGAGTCTTTTTGCTCGGAAGAATCGAAGACTTTTTGTCCGTCTAAGAGGTAATCTCTGTAACTGGCAGAAAGTGTGGGGAGTTTGGCGAGGTAAGCTTTGAACTTGCGGGGAGATAGAGACATAATGTTGAGTTGGGCGGGGTTAGGGGTGTAGCTAGATTGCTGAGGGGGAGGACGCCTTGCGCCATAAGCGCCGTCGCCGAGCCTGCCGAGACCGTCGCGAGGCTCTGGGTGGGTGTTAGAGGCGAGGTCTGGGTTGGAGGCAGGTTCTGGGTCGAGAGGCTCAGAGTGGTGGTTAGAGGCGGATTCTGAGTTGAAAGGCTTTGAATGACGGTTGGGGGCGAATTCTGAGTCGATGAGCCAGTAGAGTTTAGCATCGCCGAGAGACTGGTCCCAGGAACCTGAGGGCATGGAGTGGGGGGTCATGTTGAGCTCCTGGACACGGTTGACGAAGCGGACAAGAGGGGAAGCGTTGTTCCAGTTTGTAAACTGGGCATGGTGGTCGACGTGACTGACGGTGATGGAAGAGTCCTTGTAGCGGAGAGGCAGGGGGCGCTTGAGGCCGTAGTCGCCGCGCCTGGCATGGGCCTTGGGGGCGCAATAAGCCTGGGGAATGGCAGAGTCGTACGAGGCAAAGCGCGACCGACGCAGCAGCTCGCCAAATCCCGACATGTCTGTCCTCAAAAAATAAAATCAAAATCACTGTCGGGTAGCTCACGTGTTCTCTTCTATCTTAGTCTAGAGTCATGTGACTTCACGTGCCGTCTACATAAACTTGCAACTCGTCTTTTTTTCTTCCAAACCCAACGGCGTCCTTATTGCGGTCCCCGGTGCCCTGTGGAGGCAGGGACGGTCCAGACAGACGTCGGAGAGAGATTGTGTGGAATCTCAAAAACAGTCTTTGCTGACGGCTCCTCCCGCTGGTTGAGGGGCGAGGACGCAGGATCACCTGGAGCATTTCTACATCTGTTGTACGTAGATTTGCTTAATTTTCATGTGGCCGAGGATGAGGATCCTGGTAAAGGCACGCAGCCCCTCTGCCCAAGGCATAATTGCGGGTGTTGCGAGTGGCGAGACCAAGGCGAGGCTGAGGCCAAGATTTCAGTCAAGATTTCACTTCGTTTCGCACGCTGACGCTGACCTGCTAGTCCACCGTGGGAAACTTACGCGGAGAAATACAGAAATAACATTTTGATTTTTTGAACGCGTTGTGATGTCCTCTGCTGCACTCAAGTCGCTCTCGTCAGTTTCTTTTTTGTTTTTTTTCCGTCGTGTTCCCAGCTCAAACACGCACACACAGCCTCGTCACCCTCGCCGTCCAGAATGCCGCTCTTGCAATTGTGATGCACTACTCTCGCATCATCACTCCTCCAGAGCTCGCCTACTCCCCTGCCTCCGCCGTCCTTATCAACGAGCTCCTCAAGGGCGCCATCTCCTTCACCATGGCCCTCTACAACGCCCGCTCCTCTCCCCTCGCCTGCCCCTCCACCGTTTGCGCCGACATCTTCAGTCCAGACGCCTGGAAACTCTCCATTCCTGCCCTCCTCTACGTAGTACAAAACTCCCTTCAGTTCGTCGCCGTCTCCAATCTACCCGTCGCCACCTTCCAGGTCACCTATCAGATGAAAATCCTCACCACTGCCGCCTTCTCCGTCGTGCTCCTCCGCAAAAAACTCGACCCTACAAAATGGCTCTCCTTGTTTTTTTTGGCCATCGGCGTAGCCATCGTCCAGATTCAGTCCACTACCCCCAACCCTGCACCCAAGGACCAGCCTGTCGGAAGCGCTCATGACTATAATGTCCATCTTATGAACCCTCTCACCGGCTTTGCCGCCGTCACCGCTTCCTGTTTTACCTCTGGCTTGGCTGGCGTGTATTTTGAAATGGTCCTCAAAAACTCAAAGGCTGACCTCTGGGTCCGCAACGTCCAACTCTCCCTCTTTTCTCTCATCCCAGCCCTTTTACCCGTCCTCTACACCCCCCATTCCTCCGGGTTCTTTCAACATCTCTTCCACAACTTTGGTCCCTGGGCATGGGCTGTCATCTCCATCCAGGTCCTTGGTGGCCTTGTCACTGCCGTCGTCATCAAATATTCTGATAACATCATGAAGGGTTTCGCTACTAGCTTGTCCATCGTCCTTTCTTTCCTCGCTAGTGTCGTGATCTTTGATTTTCACATCACCTGGAGTTTCCTCATAGGTGCCACTACCGTCCTCACTGCTACTTGGATGTACAATCAGCCATCGGGCAAGGAACCCATATCTATTGTTCTCACTACTTCCCCCCTTTCCCAAAAAACCCTCCCTCCTTCCTCCCCTTCCGAATCCTCCCTTTCAACCAGGCGCAAAAAGGTGTCTCCTTTTGCCAGTCCTCGCGTCGTTGCCAGTGCTTTAGGCTTTTCCCGTGACCTCAAGGACGATATCCTTATATCCCCTATTCAAAGGAATCCGAGTACAGGAGAGGGGACCCTCGATACCACCCGGTATAATTATGCCCCTTATGGCAGTCCGTGGCCCTCGAGACCTCCTTCCAGGGTTCCAACGCCTACCCTGCCGACGTTGACAATCGAGGAGTTGCAGGAACAGAGTGAAGCCGGTTTAGCTCAAGGAGAGTTCATCAGGCGGTAATGTCCATTTTTCTTGCTCCTCACGTCTGTACGAGAACAATGTCTTTTTATGACTTATACCCTCTCTTTCTTTATTTGGCCCCATAGAGCTCGTCCTGGGGTTTATCTACTCACTTTTTTTTCTTAATTTACTTGTTCTACTTTACAAGTCTATTAACGTGGAATGTGGATGTTCCTCCCTTGTGAGCATGTGAATGTTTCAGATAGGGTCTTGAACAATAGTTATAAATAACTTGGAATGGAACTCGGTTTAGCACATGGGTGCCCATGAGAGTGGCGATGCTATTTGGTTGGGAGAGATCCGCTACTGTCTTTTCGCTGTCTTTTGTATCGGATCCTTGTTAACTTGGAGCTTGGTAGTCTTTCATCGTTCTTTTTGACAAGAGGGTTTTGTTGGTTCTACATGAACAAAAAAAAGGGTTTGCTTATCGCTTGTCACTATTTTTAAATCCTTGTTCGGGGCCTATTATAGTGTGTACTACATGCACTACATTATCTGAAACTTGAGTGGGTATTTAATTGAGAAGGTGTGAGTTTTTTGTTTCTTTGCTTCGTTTTCTTTTCCCCCCACTATCATGCCTCCCTTACCCATTCAGGCCCATTTTCTCGCCGCACCCGTTTTGGAGAACGAAGTCCTTCAATGTTGACTTATCACTGTCCATTGTCGTATCTTGACCGTATATCTCTTTGCAACGTGCCACCGAGACATTGCACCACCATCATCGCTGTCACCACCAGCACCACCACCGCCACTAGCTCTTTCTCCGCCGTTGCTGGGCCAAATTAGGAGGCCACCCATCTACTCAACGACCTTGTCATCCACCACTCGACAAGCTCGTTGTTCTCTCTCGTTGGATTCAAGAGGATGATTGTCGCATCATATCCTTCTTGAGTAACTATCTATCTTGCTATCGTGTTGCTATCTTGCTTTCGGACACCATCGCTACTGTGTTGCTATCATGCTTTTGTGTACCACTCTTCACTGTCATGGCTTTGCTTGCTTGCCATCTGTTGTCTTTGGTAATTGTTTTCTTGGTTGCTAGTAGCTGTTTGTTGTCTCCAGTAGTTTTGTGCACCATTGCTAGCTGTCATTGCTTCACTGGCTTGCTATTTGTTGTCCTTGGGCTGTCTTTGTTGGTTGTTTTCTTGGCTAGTAGTTGTTTGCTGTCTTGAGTAGTATATCTTCTTACTGTAATATTTATTTATTTATCTCTTGGGCTTTTTGGTGACTTGTAACTCTAGTTTTTCTGAAAAAATATTTTTGGTAGTAATATTTATTAAACTGTTAATTATATAATATATCCGAACTTGATTTAAGTCATACTCTCTATAAGACACAGATCATGCATGAATTCATTTGAAAAACATAATTCTTTTTTGTGCATTCAGAAACAAACATGGCTCTTATTTTTTTGTATTTGGAACTGGATTGTGTTTTATCCCTTTCAGTTCAAAACAACTTATTGAATGCTTATAATACACATGTTGACAAGGCAACCAGTTTAAATTTCTATTAATACAATGTGTATATACATGATATATTTAACCAAAGGAACTTCCAATCACAATCCAGACCTACAATCCAAAATCTCAATTCAATAGATGGGATCAAGACATTGAAATGGATACTGCAAGAGATCATCTAGCATGCATACATCAACATTTTTGTTTCCAATGACAACCACATAATAAAGAAACAAAGCCCTGAAAATACATAGTATCAAAATAAATGAGCGGTGATGAAGTTTGATATGGACTCACTTGTATGAGAGCTAGGCCAAACCTGAAACAGTCACTTTTCTCTGGAATTGTCGGAGGTATTTGGACGTAAAAGGAAGAAGGCGAAGAAGAAGGCGAAGAAGAAGATAATGATGAGCCAGAAGCCTTCATGGTATTCCAAGCCATGTGCGATTCCGGTTCCCAGTCCGGTTCGCCAGGTAAGGCAATGTCCTCGACTCATCATGAGCGCGCTTGCTCTACAAACGTATTTTGACTTACTAGTAAAAGACTACTCCCAGAAGCTTCGTCGTGATGGTCATAAAAAATACTTGCCGTTTGCTAAAACGAAACCATCAATCTATCAGAAAAAAGAGGAGGGAAAAACTGCAGCAACGAACCATAAATTGTACTTCAGTACTGAAATACGGCCCGTAGACTTCTCGTTTGGTGTCTCGATAATAATCCGGTAGAGAAACGCAATTATCCTGCTTTGTGCGAGACGATGGAAGCAACATGGGCAACGAGCGAGAGAAAGAACGAGGAAAGAGGGATTTCATGAGAGTTATTTCACTTTTATCGTCGACAAACACAATTTGAACGGATGAGTACAGAGGACAAAAAGGAGAAGTGCTTTCAAAGGAGAAATGGTGGCAAGTGGAAATGGCGGGCCAAATCGGTCTTATGACAATCGGGTTATCACTGTATCTTATTATAATTGAGTTGCCATTGTCTCACCCGATATAATGGGAGAGAACTTCTTGGAAGCAGTCCACGAGGCAGACCCGACACAGATCCAGAAAGAGCCCAAAACAGGAAAATTTTACGTTAGGGTTGGGGAGGGGGGGAGTGACAGATAATAAGTCCTTTCCCTTTGCCGTCGACGTGAGGCTAGAACTAGTAAGAGAGGAAGGATAAGGCCACGCTGCGTTAGTAAAGACTGACCGTATGAAGCAGAGCGGGAGTAATCTGATACAAGACGTGCTGTGGTATATCAACCTCCGCCCTAGATGCTTCATCACTGTGGCAGCACGCATCACTCAAGTCCAAGACATCATCATCACCACTAGTACGACGTTTCGTAAAGGATTAGTCTCATTCATGGAGAACCACAGTCTGTAATTAGAACCACGAGGCTCCAGTTTCAGGAATTGCTGAAGTAAGTAGCGCGCACCTGATCGCCTTTTCATTGGAGGAACCAAGGTTAATAATTGGTCCAGCCGAAGCCAGCAAAAAAATGAGCTAATGGGGCAATTCACCGGTAAGAAAAGTACTCACCACTTTAATCTTTAGCAATTCATCGTAGGTCGTCAGCTACGGTGCGCGTGTGAACCCCCCCGCAAATCTGAGTTTTCAACGATCAGCAGCCGGGATCAACAGCAAGTGCTATTCTCGAATGGCAGTCGGAATCAACGGAACTGAATGCAGTCGGATCCCTGCAGAAGCACGTTTGGTAAACCCCCGTCTCAATCATTGGTGTATGAGACTAGGGATTGTTTTTGTTTGGAGAATACCAAACAAATTATTAGTCATCTTCAACTGTTGTAGTGGAGTACAGCACGTTCACTTACTAAATCTCCCCTCTTTTCTGCTGCACTTCACGTGGATGATGGTACGAACAGATTTTCTTTGGACACAATATATATACGGAGGAGGAAACACACGGATGAGATATAACAGGTATGTGGTTAAGAGACTACAGCTGCTCCAAGAATACACTATACTTATAATCAGAGGTACAAAATAGGAGCTAATCTCAATACTTAGCACAACAAAGTGAGACATCAAGAAGCAACAAATGGAGACAAATGAAACGAAAAAAAAATTACCAGAAAGATGGTAAACGTCGTCAGTATCATATTCCAGTACTTGTGTATTCCATCCAAGGAACACCCTAATCCACCGTATAAGCCAGAACTCGATTACTACTTTCAGTGAGGATACCACAAGTTCGAGAATACCATACATAAGGACCCATCAACCAAGGAAAATACAATATAAAGATACAGAACATCGACAACAACATCGACAACGACAATGACGACAACGATTACGCGTGCAAAAATCTATACTCTAATGCTCAAAGCGGAGCATGAAATCCAGCTTACAATCAATATTCCTCGCCTCCAAGCGTTTAGCAAAATTGAAACACACTTGTGGGTCGTCATCAAGAACAGCCTCTACACTCGCCAACTTCAGAAGTCCACATCCACAGCTATCAGGAAAATTTGACCTAGATTCCACCATCTTATAAAAGTAAGGCGGATCTCGACAGGGTACAACAGTAAGGCGGTCGAGGCGGGGGCAGAAGCACTGTGCCGAAGAGGCCTCTTCGGCTCCCGTACCTCGATGCGTCAACGGTATCCAAAGTGTCTTGCCGAACCCAAATTCATTCTTAATTTCAAAGTTTTCCAAGGTTGAGCTCATGAGGTCCAAGACCTGCAAAGCCCTTGAGGCGTCAACGGTTGGACAATCTAACGAGAGGCTGGAAAGTGCACAGCGAGATCTGACTAAGAGTTCGTGCAAGGCATGACAAGGAGAGGACTTCCGAGAGGCACTGAATTTAAGCATTGACAGTTTCGGCAGGTCAAGCACTTCCAACAGTGGGTTTGCCGCCGTGAATCGATAGCCAAGGTGAAGATCTAGTTTGGCAATGCAGCCTATAACTTGGTGGCGAGGGGGAGCGGAGCCAGAGAGAAAAACACCTGATGAAAGAGGGGGTGGAATTTCGTAGTCGTCAGAAACCGTGAATGATCCTTCCACTAAACTATCCGAGGATGCAAGGAACGAAAGAAAATCATGTGGGGAGATACAATGATTCTTCAGTTTGACAACCTTCAAGGAGTCGAACGGGTGTTTGATAATCTGCTTAAACGTGTGAGTAGCCAATGGAGCGTCGATAAATTCAATAGAAGACGGCAGAATATGCTCGACGAAATGGGACATGAGATTGAGAGCGGTAGCGTCGGCTGTGGGAACAAGCGTGAAAGACTTGAGTGATCGGAGGATATGTGACACAGTCCATACAGCATCCGCATTTGGAAGTTGTCCTTTGAGTACCAACACTTCGACGGTGTCAAGTTCGGCCATGATGCTTTCCATGAAGTCAACTGAGAAAACGCAAGACAGAGACACACAGGTTAACTCTTTCCAAGAGATAGCTGCTTGAGGAAGATCCGCAACTGAATCTGTTCCTGTGAGATCGAACTCAACGACGCGTAGACAAGGAAGATCATAATTTTGCAGCAGAGATGAGATATTGACCGCCGAACCAATCTTCAACGTATGCAGGTAAGAACACGCCTTTCGTTCAGTCCATTTATTTACAGTCGACAACGGTTCGCCCGATATGTCTCTGAGTGAAAGGTGTTCGACAAGGGGTGAGTGATTGAATATGAAATTGCAATCATCAAGGGTCATCAACGTCTCTAACGTAATATGAGTGAGTTGAGTCCATGGAAGTTGGTGTAGACTGGTCCATGGAAGGCCAATAGGTTGAGGTAGTTGGTTCGCAAAGTAGTGACTTTCCATCGTCCAGTGTAACTTTCTCAGATTCTCCATGGCTGGACCGTCAGAAGGTTTCACGGGGGTTGGCGTGCTCGCCAATAAAGAGGCCAATCCATCTATCCCCCAGAGAAAGCGGTTGGGGATGATCACTTTCATGGCGAAAGAAGAAATGGCTAGGTCGAGCTGATGATTGAAAAGTCTTGGATGTAACTCTCGACCCTCCCGAGGTAACTCGAGTACGACAAGATTGGCCACGTTTGACATCCCACGAGTAACGCGCATGTACCATTCTATACAGCGCTCACATCCCTTCTCATTGAGCGGGGGATGAAGTGAAGGCCACAGCCTGGATGTACCGTCGATAATTCTCCTCCAGCCCTTGCATACTTGTCGCAAAGAAAGAAGGGTTGATAACATAAAGTGGCCAGGAGAGATCTCGCGCTGAATGGATATGTATTCAAAAACCGCCAGTAGGATTTCTGGCGGAAAGGGGCTCAGCCTGGGCTCGTCTTGAGCCCTGGAGCTCCTTTCAGACGTAGGGGATTCGGATGAGCATACATCCACAGTCGTGTCGGAAGAAGCAGCGCTGGAGAGAGCTGCTATCCTTGGGTCCAAGGTACGTTCCTGCGATATACAGTAAGGCTGGAGAGATGATGGTTTCGGACTGAGCGTAGAATCCTCCCCAGAGGCCTGATACTGCCGCACGGACTCCCAACTGACACTGGACTGCTGTAGGTATTCTCCTCTGAATCGGTGATTGGCAAAGTCTCGGAGTTTCTGCAAGGAGATGCGGACAATCAAAAATATGATGGTGATGCCGGCGATGCCGGCGAGAATGATTCGAATATCACCTAGAAGGGAGATTGAGGAATGCAGCGCGGAAGAAAGCGTCGAAGAAAGCATCGAAGAAAGCGTCATGTTGCAACTAGCGCCGTGATACAGCAAATACTCAAGTATATAACGAATGGAGCAACGTGGGATCAGATGAAGAGTAGCGGGCTGGTTGTGTCGCCGAGCTAGTAGTATTTTCGGACAGTCAACAGAATATACAAAGGCCTCGGTACTTGCCTCAAGCTACAGTAATCATTGCTAATCGGTTTCCCTAGATGCAACCTGTAAATCGACTACAGCGGCTCAGGTCAATGTTTCAACTGCGACCTGGTGAAAAGACCAGTAGCCGGTCGTTATGTGACAATGAAATGAGACATAATCCAGAGACTCAATGTAGTGAAGACAAAATGCCCACGCTTCGGAACGGTAGAGTCGTTGATGCTTCTCTACCACTTCCTAGTGTACGGACAACAAGACCTCCGTCGCTTGCTTAACACCGACTCGGGCGGGGTGGAGTGTCATCGTAGAGACCATCACAACAGTTTAAAGTTAGGGCTGCCATCGGTAGGATTCATGTTATGATTAGACGTTGATTTCCGGATATGCGACGGAACAGTCAGAAACAACGAAACTCAATGAGCTAGTGTATAAATCAAAACAAAAGACGTACATATTCCGGGCCAATATATCGCTGATGTTGCGATAAGGATAAGGTGAGAGGGCTTATATCCATCACTCAAAAGATGCATGATTCTCGAGAAACGAATAACATCACATGAGAGAGAGCTGGCTACAATTTTACTTGATGCAGGGAATTTGCTTATCGGCCTGATCTCAACTGAGCTGTAACACACTTTCATGAACTATATTTGGGGACACATCACATTGTCTTAAATACAGCTCATATACAAAGTTCAGATCCTGGAGCCATCATTTCTGTCTCCTCAGTATGTCGCGATGGCAATTTGTCTTGCGCCACGACGAGACTAAAGAACAATCAACTGACACTGCAACGAATAAATATCCCTCTCGTTGTTTTCTCCTTTTGACCAGCTCATTAAAATTCATCTTTCACAGCAGCCACGTGTCACTTTGTGTTTCACAAAGGTACAATCAACAATTATGTTGTAACACTCTTAGGCACAAATCATAAAACGATCACTTGAGATAGCTTCATTATTTTAATTACTAGTAGAAACAGCATGAGTAGGACAGCAACAAAATAAATAAAGCTGCAATATTTTGTACAAAATGAAAATGGAGTGAAAACTTTTTGCCCTAAAAAGAACGAAATGACCAAAAAAAAAAAAACTCTAACATAACACGACAGCGTCCATATGAAAAGAAAACCACAGCTTCCAACCTCTTGCTCAGATTTGCCCAAGTGAAGGCGCCGCTTTCCCTCATATCCGAACTAGATATATCTGTCTCTGACATTCCACCCGCATTATAGATAGTTCCTAGTAAAACAACAAGGTCAAAATCCAGGTGCTCCATCATCTCTCGATCGATTATAATCGGTACAACACAACACATCGATCTCAGAAAGAGAAAATCATCAACCAAGGATTAAGTACAATCTGCAACACAAAAACAGTCAGCAAATCCAGCGCTCCCAATCGCAGTCGAAAATGAAAACGAAAAACGCAGAGACGCACCGGTAGCAGGATATGACAGCCAACTACAAGCGAGAGCGGTATGATCAAAGCCCACTGGTATCCAGGGATTTGCCACTCAAAGGGTACCACATTTGTGGTAAAGATAACCATCATGGCGATGCATAGGAAGCATATAATAAAGGAGAGCTTGAAACGACGCCATATCGCGGGAACTACACATTAGCCAGGTCAGGCAGCACCATTACGAAACAGACGAAATTCGCGCACCTTCGATCCAAAAAGTAGAGCGCTCAACTTCCTTGCCCGTCGATCCCCATGTCCTAAACGGGATCAAATCAGATACTCATTACAGGTAGACAGGTGTCAGATTTTTGAAAAGCAAGCAGAATACTTACATATCGTACGAGAACATATGCGCAAGCAATGCAGTGGATAAATGTATACTGAGGCCTCCAAAGAAGAAAACACTATCGAAAAAAACAAGGACAGGACTCAAGTAAGCGATGCGAAAAATGGGCAAAAGTCATGGGTAACGCACAAGAATGGGATCCATCTCAGATTCTCGACCAGTGCCCCAAAAAAACTCCTATGTCCAGTACGGTACTCCAACAGAGTATAACCCACGTTCCCAATAGCAGGGAAAACGACCGTGCAGGCCAAGAGAATCTCGAAACTATGAAGATAGAATCTATCCACTTGGATTCCGAGTCCGAGGAGGAGATAGTTTATAATGGATCCGACCGTCGCGGCAGCAATCCCATCTACATTCACAGGACAATATCAGCGCATAAGATTCAAGGGAAATTGAGCACAAGAAAGTTCAAATGTGATGAAACTGGTGTTCTGATGAAGGAAGCCCAACAGACGCTGATTGATCAAACATGAGGAGAAAAAAACAAGGAACGAAATATGGGAACTTTGAAGACCCAGTCGTCCCCAGGGTTAATATTAGACAATTCAAACTCACAATAAGAAAACATGTCTAATTACCACCAGACACGAGTCAGGCACGTTTCGATGACTTGAGAACGTCAAATTACTCACAGGACATCATCCCGATCTTATAGTGGACTGGCGCCTTAGACCAAACGAAACCCCGTAATTCTTCACTGATGGGACCTTTGCGCCACCATTTAATCAGAGGGTTAAAAATAATCTCATTGCAACCTGTCAATGAAAATTGGGTTTATTAATTTCTCCAATGTTCAAGCCACCACTGACCATACGCATATTTTTGCCACCTTGCCAATTCATCGACGACAGTCAGTGACACACCCTCTTTAAAGCCACCTTCAGAATAAGTAGCCCAACGAAGGGTATACCCATTCAACAACAAACGAAGGGCCATGTTGAAATCTTCCGAGACATTCGCTTCGGACCACTGTTTGAGAACCCCGTCTTCAATGAATGAAGCATCTTGGACAGCAGACCAACGAAGGAAGGCATTATGGCCGACAAAAGGGGCAACTTCTCCATTAGAGCAGCCGAGAGAGATACACTTATTGATGCGGCGCGTAAAGTGGGTGATGCCATTCTCAAAGTAATGATGCGCCACCTGCATGACATCTGGAGATATGCAGATCAGAGCGGAACCTTAATGCCAGTCCAGATGGCAACACACCAGATTCATGTTGAATAATGGCAACATCAGGGGACTCTCCCATTTCACGTGCGGCATCTCTGAAGCAGTCCTATTAGGGTATTTTCATGAATGAAAGAAAAGTTGCGTAGGGTTGAAATTCACCTCTGGCACGATTGTATCTGAGTCGACGATCAAGATGATTTCACCCATCCTCAAACTTTTGCCATTAGAACCCCAAGGCATAAACTTGTTACCTGAGTCCTCGAAGACTTCTTGCAGCGCCATCTTGAGAGCACGATCCTCGACGCACTCATCGGTAGTATCTTCCACACCGTCCTGTAGAAGCAGAGCCAAGAACTTCTCGAGCTTCAGAGAGATGTTCAGACCATAATTCATGTTACTGGCTTTCTTGAACTTTCCTGCGCGCTTGAAGCCGTCGGGCTTTGAAGAGTGACCAGGTCGAGCAGTCCATCCAATGTTGTGGTTTGCGTAGAAGGCCTTCCTTTCCAATTGGTCAATCTCAGGAAGTACTTGCATACCATCATCGCAAATAAAGATTGCCGATGTACCACCTAATGATAATTATAAATGACATATCATTAACACCCGAACGTGCTAGTGCCACCAACCTTGACGGGCATAGGTCTGCATCGCTTTCTTGATCGAGAATACCGAAGGGGCACTAAACGAGTTTAATATATCAACATGTCAGATCAATCACAAATTGTCGCAACAACCGATGACAACGGAACCGTTCTCATCAGTTGAGCCAGATACAATGATTATGGACATTGAGACAAAGGGTGAGAAATGTGACTTACATCGTCAACTCAAGGCTCTCCTTGTAGACTGGCATTTGCACAGTGATATGTGGGAGGTTGTTGTCGATTTCCGGATTCGGTTCTGGTCTCACTGCCGAATAATACATGGAATTTTCATGGTATTGAGCCACCGGTCCAAAACTGGAGGGTATTTAACAACTGATTGGACTGGTGCAAGACGTAATCTCACATGAGTGACAAATTTCCAACGAGCTGCAAGCAAAAGAACTGATGAAAAAAGATCAGAGGATTTAGGGGTCGTGAAAGGGGAAGGTATGACCTACAACAGAGATACAGAAGATGATGGGAAGCGTTACCAAAAGGCCAAATCTAGCAGGACTACGATCCAGAGCAAACTCTTCTAGAAGAATGCTAGCCCCGGCGGTCACGAAATCTACAGAAGCACTTAATACCGAGAGCAATGAGCCAAAAGCAAAACTTACACGCTGACAGCGCAGCGCCGCATCCAGCATAAAACGGACCAAGCAAAACAAGTTTACGCTCAGCCTGCTTCTTCTCCGGATCATCCCCCTTTGACACCGCATTCTTGTGTTTGGGATTCAACCGCCAACTCCACCATTTATGTTGCGGGGGCGATTGAAGTTGAGCAGGTTCTGAAGTCGGCCGTTCTTTGGAGATCTGCGTAATATCCGATGGTTTTTCGTTGAGATTTTCATCGGAATTGAAATCCGAGGGATTGCTACTGGAAATTGAGGGTGATTCTTTACGCGCGATGGTGCGTGTTCGCCAGATATGTTTGATGAGTTTATCCTCAAAATCTCTGCAAAGAGGTATAATGGATTCGAGGGCATATGACCAAAGTATTAAGGATCGCTCATCACGCTAAGGCCGTTGTCAAGATATATGAAGTAAACGTGCCAGAGAACGTACAATAAAGGCGCCACATTGGTCTTTTTCAGCTTGGGGGAGCTCGCCAATGGTCTCAATGACCTGGATACGTGTGTCTCGGTCGATGTAAATATAATCATCATCGGGGCCACTAAAAAGAAGTATTAACAGTTACTAAGAATGTGGTTGAACAGAGACGAACATTTTGCGGAGTGCAGCGGTGACAGCAGCACTTCTGAGTTTGACAGCGACAACTGGGTTAAGTCGTCTGACAGCAGCTTCAAAGGGTACGAGTGCTGGGTTCTCGTACGGGAAGACTCTAAAGTAGCCGTCCTCCACTCGGAGGCAGACACCTGTAGAGATGATGTCCTCTGTTGGCATGAACCAATTGACCTGTTGAGTCGTCTCATCTAGAGCCGATCAATGGGACACTTTAGGGATGCTGGGATGACATACAAATTTTATGGAGCCAGGCATCAAACAGGTCGTAGTCTGAGTTCTGGATAGTGACTGCAGACATGTTGGGTTCTTGAGAGACGGACCTTAGCCTGAAGGCGTTGAGGGGCGGAGCAAAGGGTATATACTGGTTCTTGAGCACTTATAACGTTGTTCTCAGCATCAGACGTAGACGCCCTCATTGGACGTGCGGATAGATGGAGTCCGGCGAGTCACAGATGATGATTTGTGACACACTGAATTTGAATCTACGATTAAGCTTCTGCTCCGACTTACAAGCGCCGCGTTCCTAGAACCGGATTTATGACAAATCTTGCCGCCAACAGGCAGAACAAAGGTTTTCTCGGCTTCCGGGCTGTGTGAGTACCGTGGCCCTGGCAGTGCCTGGAAACTCACGGTGATTGTGGGACTGCCATTGATGACAATCGTGTATAGGTCATGACATATTTCTCGGCAGAATGCATGATATGTTATGTAATAGCTATCCCGAGGCTCGATCACAGCAACATCCGATCCAGCTTTGCATCTGTCTTCACGTAATGATGCCTTGTGTGATCCAGGAACTTGCAGCTGTGAGTCTACGCTCAATCTCCCATTCCCTACATCAACATGTCACTCCTAATAGCTTTTTACCCCTTGTTTTACTACCCTTTCCATGCTTCAACTTGGGAATATATCTTATCCTCTGCTATAAAGCCCTGGACTCATCTGCCCAAACCCATCCTTTGGGCCTCCAAGAATGTCAGTCAGCAATGATGCCACTCCCATTATTCAGGAAACCCTCAGGGACGACCCACATGTCGGCCGAACACCACTTCACGAAGTAATGTCTTCTACCCCAGTACGCGATCCCTTTTCCACACCAACTTCAAGCCGACCATCGTCTCGCCACCACCAACTCCTTTCCCAAAAAGTATCGTTTTCTGATACTTCTAGTGGTGTTCTCAGTGTTCCCCGTACGCCTACGGACGGCATCTTCCCCAGTGCAACCTCGAATCACATCCCCATCCCCCGACCCATTTCTTCCCGACTCTCGATATCGCCATCAGCCCGGTCAAGCGCTGTCCCTATTGCCGGTAGTACCATTATTCCACGCAAACTTCCTCGTATGAAGTCTTATATGGTCAACCCGAGTGACCTATCTAAACCTTGGACTCAGACACGCAATCCTCGGGCCAGCATTGCGTACTTGTTGACCTACGCAGTCATTTTAATCGGATTTGCCGGAGGAATCGTCCAATGTTACTTTAGCTATGCTAATGCACAGTTGGACAAGAGACCACTTTGCCTTGTTATGGAGGAGAACTTCGATTCTGAAGATTCGGTCTTCGGCGAAAATGGCTCCTTCAATAGGGAGGTTAATATGGATGGCTTCGGGTATGTATGACCTTACCTCCCGTCAGTTTTTACTTCATCGCTCGACTCCGAGCACTTATACCAGTGCCGCGCTCTCATTTTCTGAGAAGCCTTGTCGTTTTCATGTCCGGCAAATCACTGTCTCCTTCGTCTTCTCGCTCTTCCGCACTCTGCCTTCTCATGCCTTCCTGACTCTATTTCGGTTCATCTAGTACCGGCGAGTTCGAGATGACGACGGCATCACAAAACAACTCTTTTGTGAAGGATGGGTTCCTTTACATTGTGCCAACTCTGACTTCAGATTCTATCGGTAGCAATGCCATCTTTGATGGAACTGTCTATAACATCACGGGTTGTACTTTCAATCAAACTCGACCTAACAACGGTTTTATCGCCGAAAATGGTGCAACATTCTTTGATGAATCAGGATACCTGAAAGCCTGCAGCGCTGTCAGCAATCGCACTGCGGGCACAGTAATTAATCCCGTTCAAAGTGCGCGAATTAACACGAAGGGGAAGGCTAGTATAAGATATGGGCGAGTAGAGATTAAAGCAAAGATGCCAAATGGGTTAGTGCTCCTTCAGCTACATCATTAATGACTTCGGACATATTTATCGAGTACTAATGATCACAACCTTGCTAGTGATTGGGTGAGCCATAGCCTCCGTGTGTGTGGGAAGCAGTATAAACATTGACTCGTTTGCTTTCCTTCTAGCTCTGGCCTGCCCTCTGGATGCTTCCCGTAGATGAAGTTTATGGGTCGTGGCCTCTCAGCGGGGAAATCGACATTGTTGAATCCCGAGGAAATGGACTCCAGTACACTGCCCGGTAAATGTTCTCACCCATTTTGACTTCTTCAATCCACTCATTTTCTCGCCTTCTTCAGCGGTTCAAATTATGTTCAAGGTTCACTCAATTGGGGACCTGCCACCTTCCTAGACGGAGTCTCCAAGTCGTACAGTTGGTGGACAGAACGCCGCAGGTCGTTCGGCAGTAACTTCCGCACGTACGTATTGGAGTGGACAGACAAATGGTTGTAAGTGTGGCCTTTTCTGCTCTTTTCCGTCTTGGATTCTCATTTTTTTTGCGTCATCGTGCTCGCGAACCCATCCATTGATTCGCAAATATTGATTGGTAATAGACGTATCTACGTTGATAACCGTCTGCATACTCTTCTCGATATAAAGTTTAACGAGCCATTCTTCGAGCGTGGTCAATTCCCCGAGGTCATCTACGATGGACCAAATCCAGTTGCATTACAGAATCCCTGGATTAATGGAACGAATGCGACACCATTTGATCAAGGTGAGTTTTATTAATGGAAGTGGAGTTGACTGACGTTGATGCCACGATTTGATCTATCATTCGGATGCTTCTGTTCGCTGAACGTCACTTTAGACTTTTACTTGATCATGAACGTTGCGGTCGGTGGTACCAACGGATGGTTCCCTGAGGCTCAAGGTAACAAACCGTGGCTCAATGGCTCGCCAAGTCAGTCTATGCATCTTTCTTTTTCAATTTATTCATGCGGCGTTGTTAGATGCAATGCGGGACTTTGCACTTGCAGAAGCTAATTGGTATTCGACATGGCCAAATAATGTCGAAGATCGTGCTATGATTGTGTATGTTAAATGTATGAAGGATGATCTGTTCTGGCTAACATGAACCTTTAAGGGATTATGTCAAAATGTGGAAGCATTGTGATAGCAATTAAACCAACTTTAAATGCTGCTCTTTTTTCGCTTGTGTATGTCACTCTTTAAGCAATCGTTATCATTACGATTTTTGCTGTTCTTGGACCGATCAATCTTCTATCCCCGAGGGGACTTTTCTTTTCTTTAAGGACCTATCTGTCCTCATTGTTGTTTGCTATTTGATAGCTCATAGTACGCCTATTGTAGCGTTAGATTAATTTACAGGTATTTCTCCAAAGTCGAATTAATATGTACATCACCATCGGCGCAACCATGCATTGGAGACGTCAGTGACGTTGAGAACTCTCGGCGAAAGACGGCATCCGACTAGGAGGTTTGACTCAATCTGAGATAAAATTAAGTACTCCAATGATAATGGAAAGGACGGCTCGTTTATTTTCTCAACACTATTCTGGGTCTGCAAATCGAATGGAGCACTAGAAGAAATCTCCTCTCTGAAGATGAAAACTACATACCAAAACAGGCAATGTTCAATCCTCAGAAGGTGGCTACTCCTGCCCGAAAAGCAGCTATATCACGAGCATGACATCTGGGGATCGAAAACCCTCGAAAAGCTTTCAGTAGAATAAATGTTCCACAAGTGAAGTTCTCCTAAAATTGTTTATCCGCCAACAATCCAACTACTATGGTGGGAGTTCTCTTTCGATTCGTGTACTGGAAAGTTTGAGATTCAAAAGGAATCTGATCCGCAGCCTCTTGGTCCGAAAAGCTACCGTGGTCCGGAAAAAAACACGAGCATTCTAACCGAGTACGTAGTTTCGGATACGGGCGGGCCGCGTCTCAGAGGCCAGGCTTTTTTTATCACAAAGAAATTGGAACCCTAATTAGTATGGTCTTAACCCATACATAGAAATTGTAACCTTCCTAGATATTAAAGCCGCAGATAATCCGTAGTTGCTGCGCTGAGTCTCATTTCAGCAAGCAGATGGTTTCAAGGAGCTGAGAGAGTGAGTTCATTAAACTTGGTCACACCCATAATATCCTTCGTGGGGTTGTTACTCAGAAGACACCAAACATCACTGCCTGAAGAGGGAAAGACTTTATTTCCCGGTTTACACTATCAGAATGGTGACATCTCTGACGCCGCTGGATGACTTCCCGTGAGCAGTCTGAGAAATTTCGAGGTCACGGACTGCTCCGTGCCGACATGTGAATTTCAAATTCCAGGGCCTCCCAGACTTTGCCCGATGTTGTGATAGAAAATTTTCCTTTTTTAGTTAGAGATATCAAAGTACCATATATAAATATTCTCTCCATCACAGATCACATACTATATACAGATGTCGTCTCCGATTATAGAAGCTGGATTAAACATGCTAATCTGAGCATCTGAGTCCCTGCGCTTACTTTTCAATGGCTCTTACCAAAGGACACTTCAAAAAAGAACATTCTACCACAAAGAACTGTTGCACAACATGTAAGTAGGATTCTGTCTTCAGGATAATTGAAAAGACATAATATGGAGTCTGAAGCTGGTCATTCCTCCCCAAGATCTCTTCAACAGCTTTTACCGTGCTCAGCAGTCAAAGAAGGGTGATACTCCTCGAATGGGCGATGCTATGTCCCGGCTGGCGTCAGACCTGCATAAAACCAGGGGGGAAATCACCTTCACGAGCTCAAATGCTGAGATTGAGAGAGACAAGACAGGCGAAAGGGTAGTAAATAAACAGTGAAACTTATTAAATTACTGAAACATATATAGTGCCAAAGATACCATTTATATAGATGATGTGAGGTTAACAGAAGTGGTTGCGTTGTGCGCAATGTTCCTTCGTCTGTCAGTGAAACTAAAGGTCCCTGATGGTCAGCGTCCATAGCTAACAGGAGATACTCATGAACGAATGAAATAGTCATCAAGCCTCGATAGAAACCTATGATACCCGAGGACACTGAGGTTGTAAGCTGGAGAAACTTTTTCAAAGTCTTTCGTTGTTTGTAACCGAAACTACATAGAGAGAGAAATCAAAACATCATATTCCTCTTTGGATAAGAATTGTATAGAATATATACGGGGTACCCTAGTAACTGGCCAAATCATCCTTATAGCCTGTAAGAAAATGTGACATGGACATCAAGATCATACAATATCAATTTATTTGTGATTGTATAACCATTTTCGAAAGTTGACCAATGCCCTCCCCCCGCCAACCGTAGGTGTGGGTGATTTCAAGAATTAGCAATCGATCCAGCATTCGCACATCAAGACTAGACACCTGCTAGCTGCCGGAAGGAAGGTCAAGCTGTGCACGGACATGAAACACTCCGTAGGCTATAGGGTTGATCCAGGACCTCGAAAATCCTTAGATGCCTGATGTGAATTTGAGATTTGATCCTAAGTGATTTTGATCGGAGCGTAGTATCGAGCCACTGATACTTCGTTTGTTTGAACGCATACAGCCTTGGGGGACCAATAGCATTGCGAGGTCAAAGCAGTCATCCTCAAAGATATCACATCTCTGGTGGTTGGATTTCACGTCTGATATGATAACAGGAAGCTTCCAAAGCTGGCCACATCATCTCTTGCACTGTATACAACAAACAAAGAAGGTCAGTACCGCTCGTTGCCATCATGGACCTACAAAGTGCCCAGTATCACTGCTCGATTCAACAACGAATAATCGCGATTCTTGAGTATCAGACATGCTGTACTTTTGGGGCGCCGCTGTCTTGTACCAGTAACGCTCTTATTTATGTACACCACGGGTATTTGAGTGATCTGCCTAGTTTCTGATGTCAAGCTTCTCAACAGAGGTCAAAGGATGATCTTCAAGAGCCACCTACAAGTACATATTAACGGTTGCGATCTTCCGAGTATTTTGCATATATTATTTGGACTACTTTTTCGGGACCGATGTTAAGGGCAATTGTTTTAGACGCACCTTGACAAGCAACTAACATGGAGACTCCAGTGATCCCCCGTTGGTATAGTCGAAAGTCATCCAGACCTTTATGGAGAGTATACCTGTGAGTGTTGTATATTTTTGATGAGTAGTCGTAGTCAGGTACTTCCGTCATCCTGAGCACGATCAGCATTGACAGGGCCTTGATTCCTTTCTTCAAGAGCCCGAAATATCTGTGAAGTCAAATTGAAAAATTAGATAGACCTCGAGATGCGGTCACTGTGTGCTTTTGCTTTTGCGAGGTTGACTGAGAATGTTCATCAAAGTCTATCGCCATCGTCCCTACGGTCGGCCCGGACTTGGCAGTGCACCACAATCTGAGCAATCTAAGGACCTAAATATGTGGATTCCAAGTGAATCCAATAAAAATTATGGGAGCATCAGACAGGCTCTACGTCTATCAAAACTACATTGCCGTTGTCACAAATGACCTTGAATCGTACTGGCCAAACAGTGAGGGTCATGAACTTTCGCAAGGAGGGTGACACTCACAAATAGTAAACGGATGCCCTTTTTCCTTTCTGATGCTGGTAAAATATAGTGTCCCTGAACCTGGCTGAATTTTAGAACACATATCGTACGACAATTTCAGTAAGAAGTACCTTTGGTGCCGCGGATACGCCAGCTAACATCGATGTTCCCCTGTAACGTGCTTATCTAGGAACGATGACTACCACAGAACCATTCAATCGAACAGTGATTAAGATCAAGAACGTACCCGTCCATTAATCTTTGGGTCGCCGTTCAACCACCATTCTGGTTGTGGTCTTATCGCCTCGCCCAGCGCTTCGCGTAATTTTGTATCCTCCCGCACCGATCGCATGACTTGTCGCACCACTGAACTAGTGATCATCTCCTGGTTGGTAATGTAAGTCATGAACACAGCCCATCCCCCTAGGCCAAACACGGCTGCTGCAATGAGATACGGCCATATTTTCTGTGACGGATTAATCCTTTGGTCACGGAAGCATGAAACCCAGATACGTTTACTCACCTTTTGTTTGGGCAGGTCTCTGAACGGTGGATGTTTGATGTAGTAAGGCTGTAAACGAGCAGGTTCTGAGTATATTTCTGTGCGAGGATCAGAAGGTGATGATCTGCTGGTTCTGTAGCGTCTAACGAAGGGTTTCTCGTGTTGTTGTGAGGGTCCAGAAAAAGTTTCAACTATTGGCTCTGTTGATGATGAGGCCGGACGGGAGTGTTCGGAAGCGTAACTTCGAGCATAGACATGGAACCTGCGAGACATAAAGAACGATGAGAGCAACTGTCGGTGGAGAGCCGTTTGAATGAGAGGAGCCATTGCATGCAGAATAAATGACTTTACAATGCTAGTCTAATCGGAATATCACATGACAGGTTGCGTTCTGACGCATGGTTGGTTTTAGGAGTTGTTCTATCTGCTCAGTATTTCTAACAAACCCCGCTCGTAGTATGCGTCAGTGGTGAATAGAATACGTCAGGATGCCTCAGTACACATCAATAGGTTTGGCATAGCCAGGCTGGCACTGTCTTTCTACACCGAGTTTAAAAACACGTGATAGATTACAGGACGGTCAGATGATGTGACAATGCGTTCTTTGACCCCAGTTTTTTCTTTTACTACCACCATGTTAACCAAAGTTGACGAAGAGCAACTGCAACGTGTCTGCGTGAATGAAGAAACTCTTTTTGCTGCGAGGAAGCTTGTTCCTCTTGCCAAGGCACGCACCAAACAAGGTTCTGGACATCATCTGGCGGAGTTGGCAACAGGCTTGCCGGCTATCTGTGCGTATCTTGTGTCCAAACAGTGAATCATACCTGGCTTCGGGTAACACTGTTTGCTGATGTATTGATGCTCTAGACTGAACAACAATGACGTCACCCTGGACAATGCCCGGCATGCGTCATGCTTGCGCGCTAACGATTTTAGTAAAGCGCTGCGAACCGTTAGCGGAGTTCTGGAGTCCGATTTGAGTCCGAAGAAGTGGAAAAGGACGGTTTCATATGATCCTTTCTGCGAGGAATATAATGCTGGCCAGCCGCTCGAAAATCTGCGTACTCCTCGTCGGTCATCTAAGAAGCCGCTTCGTGATCTCCCGACTCGTGAATCAATGAGAAAACGGCGACTGATCTCGACAATGGAACAACCTCCCTCAGAAGCCGTAGATGACGTTGCTGCTCCTCAGACACCAAGCAAAAAGCGGAAGCTCGATGTTCCGTCTCTGACGCCCTTGACTAAGGGACGAGTGATTACTCCACCCATTACACCTGCAGCATCGCATATCACTTACGTGACACCTATGAAATCAGAAAAAAAGGCTAACTCGACACCAACCATTCCCTCTTCACTTCGCCGATCGGCGCGTTTCGCATTACAGCAAGAGGTTGATGCTTCTATAGAAATCGACGAAGAGGAGGAACAAGTCCCAGCGGATGTCAACCGGAGTCTCAAAGCTCAGTTTGCCAAGATTGATGAGGAAGACCCGATGGGGGGGAATTATTCGGCTCATCGGAGGCTCTACCCTGCGTATCAAGATTACAAACAGTGGTTTACACGAGATGCAAGGGTTCTTAAAATGTGGAAGGAGGCTAGTGTTATTCGCACTGCATTGGTGAAATAGCTGTCATGATAAATATTGTTTTGATAATTTCAAATCACAACATGCAGAGAAAAGTAGCCTTATGGATCACAGGTGCATTTTGCACATCACCCTCAGAGTAAATTGAAGCCATTGCTGGCCTCATTTCTTATGGAAGTTAGAGAGTTTAGAGTTGCATTACTACCAAAAAAATCACATCTTATTATCTCTTCTTAGCCCAACCACAGCAGGAATGCATTGTCATATACCACTCTGAAAAGGGACTCAAAGTTGAGTACCCCAGGGACACCCACTGCCCAGCCCAGTACAATAAACAAATCCCTTTTTGTTCTCGCTACTGTTATAATAATGCCTCCAAACATGCATCTATCTACCAGCAAATTTCACCCACATCCTACTCCCTTGACCACATGGCTTCTGTAGACACATACCTGACATTGGGCCCTATTTAGACCCTCCGTATCTTAGTACTAGCTTGCTCGTTGCAGAATAAGAACAATACATGTCACCTCCCTCTGGACTTGCTGCTATCGCAGAATGATATCGGTTATGGGATGACACCGAGATGTCATGGAAACATCATTTATTGGAGCGGTTTCTAGGATACTTAGATATATAAAATAGGGAATGTACGTAGAATAATTTAAGGTCTTTCTTCCTTTCCCTCACTCCCTGCGTGCATATTTATTTATTTGTGCTGCATCAGCTGCTACCCCAAATATCCACTAGAAAACTCCACTTACACCCTCCTCCTATGGCCACATGCCTTCCGTAGACACACCACCTAATGTTGGGTCCTGCTTAGGCCCTCCGCATCTTAGTTTTTTTTTTTTTTTTTTAAATCAACGATTTATTACACGGAGCGCGCAGGCAGGCCGTCCTCCGCATCTTAGTACTAGCTTGTGTTACGGAATATAAATACTGAATCCAAAAAAATACACGTCACCTGATAGAGTAGCTGTCACAGGTCATCAATAAGATATCAATTTCGACACAACCTCAGCAAAGCACACAATGAAACGGCAGCTTCGACCACGCAAGTCTCGGCCCAACTATGCTTCAATGACCAACTTGAATCAAGAAGGCGACACTAGAACAAGTGCTCGCACAAAATCGGACTTATTTGACGAGGGATCCAGTGATTCGGAATTTACCCCTCAAAACGACAAAGACACAACTGAGCAGATGCAGCAAGACATTCGAGATAACGATGTACGACAAGGTGACAACGTCCAAGAGCAAGATGAGTCCGAAGGCAGTGTGCCTTTGCCTTCAGGCACGAACAGTCGATTCTCCAAGAGCAAAGGGAAACTCAAGAAAGGCAATCCGCAGCGGAATCTCAAGACTAAACTTGCAAGCCAGAGACAACAGAAACGCACCCTAACAATCCCTAACGTCGACCACAGACATCGTGCCATCCCGCTTTATCGTCGCGAAGGACGCGTGGAACGACTGAAACAACCTGCAGAATTGTTCAAGTCACCCAGTATTATGCTGACCAATGGCTTAAAACACGACAGTGTGATGAAGCGGCTAAACAAGGCCTGGGGTCATAATGCTGGTCTTGGCCCTTTGTGGGAGATGGTGGAGGATCGTAGCTGGTTCAAGGAAGCGGAGACAATTGGAAAGGGTGGGGACACAGAAGCAAAAAGAAGACCTTTAGTTCACCAGGATGTTCGGGTGAAGAACAGTTGGAAGGTTCTTACTGAGGAGTATGTACGTTCCTTCTACCGCAACAGGCAGAACTCTTGTACTTATTCGCATTCATTCCAGGGATGCAGCTCTGTACATGCCCACTGACATCATTACAACGGAAGATGGAAATCTCAAACCTCCTCCCCCAGTTTCTTGCTACTTTGGGCCGTATGATAGACAGATCCTGGTCGAATTGAACATGCTGGAAGCACGCTCCATGAGTGCGTTTTTTGTACCTTTGTTTCGTATCCATTGACACATCTCCAGCCGAATTTCTTTCTGAAAGTACTGCCCACATTTTCAATCCAGGTGCACCCGCTTGGGGTGTGGATTGGTGTCCAATCCATGAAGGTGACCGAAATAGTACGCTAAGCTTCACGTCATGTCTTTTACCTCTAATCAGGTGTTTAGGTCGTGGATTTAAACAATATCTTGCCGTTGCACCCTTTCCATCAAACTCACACTCTCCAGAGATTGGCACAAAAGTCCTCCGACCCTCTTATTCTTGTATTCAAATCTGGTCGCTTGCGCAGAAACCGACGAGAGAGGATACAGGAAGTTTAGATCCATCTACCCACCAGACTGAAGAGAGGATGAGTTGTGAGATGGTGATCTGCCATGACAGTGGCCCCGTTCATGATCTCAAGTGGTGCCCCTTACCAAGTCACGATTCTGTTGGTACTCAAAACTGTGGTCTATCTCATGGTGAGACTGACCAAGAGAAGTATCTAGATTCGATCAGACCACGAAAGTTAGGATTGCTTGGTGGTATATTTGAGGATGGTTCCCTCTCAATTCACGTAGTACCGCAGCCCGAAGATATGCAGTTCCACGATAGAAGGTCTTCTCCAGTATTTGGTTTGCATGCACTCTCCCGTTGGTGACACCGTCACCTTGACATGATTTTCAGTCAGATTATCAGAACCCGTGTTTCGCATAGAACTGGAGGAAACGTCATGTTGGTCCTTAGATTGGGCCAACAGCGAGCTGATCGCTATTGGCACTACAAATGGTTTGAAATCTACTCAAGACTTCTATTTGTACCCTAACGGGACCTCTAGGAGTAATTGCGATCTATAACATTGGCCCTGCCCTAGAAATTGCCGCTCATGCAGGTCAGAATGAATGGATTCTTTTCAGTGAGGTTTGTAGCTAACAACCTGGTTCTTCATAGACTCGCATGTAGTTAGTGACCTTTTGCCTACTCACTATATCTCCGTACACCAGTCTGCCATCCGTGCCATTGCTTGGATCAAGGTACCATCAAGCTCTGGTCCAGAAAATCCAATGCTCGATGAAGATCCAACAGTAATCGCTAGTGGAGGTTATGATGGTACGGAGTGTTTAACCGACATAAGGGAAGGTCGCAGAAGTGTGATGAATCGTACACGAGGTCCGTCACATCTGGCTTGCAGACTTATGCATGTTTGAATGATGAAAGTGTAGACATAGTCACTACAATGTCCTATTCAGTTTATGGAGGTGGTTCAGTGACGGTTGACCATGAGAACAACGTTAAGGTCTTCGTCGCATCTCCTAGTATGCTAGGTCGTGGACACACTTTACTGGAACCGCAAGGTCCCGTATGGAGCATCAGCTCGTCAGAATGGCATCCTCAACTAGGCATTGGATCAGCTGATGGGTCATGTTTGACAACGAATATATTGAGGTCTACAAGACGCAGTGTTACAGTAGTAAGAATACCTGATCCCTTCTTTCACATTCACTGAGCAATGACACAGCCGCATCTTGTGCATAAAATTTTTCAAATGGATTATCGAAGGAAGACGAGAGAGTTCAGGATGTTGGACCGAATCTTGCCTAGTGTAAATTCTTGCCAAATTTCTTCCTACAAGTTTGTCACACCACTCTACAGACTACACAAGACCAATCAGTGCCCAAGAAATCAAAAGCTTCAAAGAAAGATGTCTCACAATCATCCAGTCAAACATCCGGTGTGTGGCCACAAGAGGTGGCGGTGCACAAGGTAACGTGGAATAATGGGAACGGGCTGGCTGCTTGTGGCCTGCTCGCATCTGCCACTTCTTCTGGGTTGTGCAGAGTAGATAACCTCTGGGGAAGGTGGATGAACGATAAAATACCGTATGGAGGAATCCAGCAGATTAGGAAGGAACTAGAGGATGATATGGAGATGTATTCTGAGGAGAGTATCTCAGAATAAGACATGGTATCTGATTCTGCAATATTGTGTCCAATGCATCTATTAGTCTGACAAAAAATGGACAACAAAAGGGTACATGATACAAACCTGAGACATGAAAGTTTAATGGATGTGAGGTAGTTATACTTCCGTGCATTATGCGGACATACGTCTGCTATAAATCTTGCGTTGGTAATCTAGAATGATAGGTATAAAATCCCAGAGTCCGAATTCGGGCCAATATTTTGGACTGAACTGAATCTGAGTGTTTTCACAGCACTAGATGAACATTAGTACAGCAATCTTGTATTCTCGAAATACCGGAGACAACATACCTGCCACAACATGAAATCACTTAGACGTTTGACACCACTCGTACGGACGAGAATATCAAGCGGAGGACTCCCTCTCGCAGTTACCATCAAGCGCTTGTCAATTTCTTCCTTGGTAAAGTAGCTATAGGAGATAGATGGACACGATCTACAATGAGATTTGAGGAGGGACGTACGTATCTAAATCGATATCATGTCTCAGGCCATCTTTGACACACTCCTCGATAGCCATTGTGATTTCATCGCAGGATGCATAGGGCATACAGAGGTTAAGGATCGCACTGTCAAGATATATTCAAATATACACACACGGTGCACAATGCCAGACATACCGATTGTTGTGCCGCGTCTTTGTTTCTGCCTGCCAGATCGCATGTTGAACACTTTTTGGAAAGAGCTCCACTCGACCGATGACATTTAAACGAATACCATATTCGTCAAGGAGATCACTGTAACCCATTCAAAATCAATACATTAGCAACAAGTCAATGGAAGATAAGATTTCTGTACCCTCTACGGGAAATCTCTAAAAGCTTTTCCTCTGTAAGTGCCATGAGAGCGTCAACTTCCTCAGGTGGTCGTTTGAAATTATCGATGGCAAATGCATATACAGAAACACAGTGCACGTTGATTCGCAAGCAAGCCTCCAGTACCTGAGAATGCATAACTTCTAACCAATTTTGTACGCGAAAGTAGGCTACGTACCCTGCGCAAGGCGTTAAAACCTGCAACGTGGCCCTGTTGAATTTTCCTATTCTTACTACGTGCATAGCGTCGATTGCCGTCCATGATAAAGGCCATATGTTGCGGAACTGGCCCAGCAGCGAGGATACTAAACAGGCATTTGTGTGCCCTGGCAAGAACTTTTTGGTAAATCCAACGGACAATCATTACCAGGCAAGTGATCGTAGCGTGGGAAATCCCCGGTCCTGTGAATAGCATACGTTTACACTCGTGCACATCAACAGACAAATATATGATTTGGCACCGCTGCGTCAAGCACGATAAATGGTTTTGCACTGCAGAGGACAGACTCGTATCTAACATATGGCATAGGCATATTCATTCACACACGTTTAAATATTTCTTGCTCACACTCGCTCACACTTGTGGAAATATCGAGCATCATTTTCACTACATTTTTCTCCAGAGCGTATAAAGGTACTCCTGGTAAGTGTTTACCAACTGAGCTCCAATGTATGGGCATAGCCCAATACCAAGAATATCTAGCCAGAGAGTGTGAGAATCCTTACTTCTGACCTGACTCGTGATTCTCATCCGCTGGTATCAAACCATTCCTACAAAGTACAATGCAGTCCCGCGTGACTGTCGATCGATGCCTTCCATTGGGTTGTTTCCTGTTGTTCTGCATCCGAAGATGCTCCTAGACTTGCCTTAGTAGTCAGACATCCCCCTGAAACAGGGATCCCTTTGTTGCCCTATTTCTGTAGCTCCACTGACGTCCGCGGCAGTACAAACTTATTATACAAGAGAACTGTAATCCAATTTCGACCATGCATTTTCCAGAATTGGTACTCCGGATGCATGAATCCCACAGAGGATTTTACTTGATGAATAGTCATAACTGAAGCTTCTTAGGAGGTGTGGAGACTCGTAATCCATTTCATGATGCCTATAAATGTTGCTTAACATTTTCCAGGACTATTAGGATCCCTGCCTCTTTCTAATGGGTGACTACTCTTTTATCATCGTGCTTTCTCTTCCAGTGGCTCTGTGTCTCTGGGGATTGTCTCGAAGGGTTACTTTGCTCTGGAAGGCGTTGCCTCCTGGACCTTCACTTTTGACCCGCATCCTCGAAAAAAACAGCGGCGAGCCCTTGGCGACCAAGCTGGAACGCTGGAGTCACCAATATGGTAGGCGGTTCCTGTTGACGGTGTTCAATATAATTCCACGTTATTTTCAGGAAGTATATTCTCCTTGATGGACTTTGTTCACATAGGCAAACCTACCATTGGTCTGCTTTCCAGTAGCAAATGCCCATAAAATTCACTGATCAGAATGTTTTTCCAGTCATCTCTCATCCGAAAACTGTCATTGACCTGCTGGAGAAAAGGGGAAATATTTATTCTAGTAGGCCTAGAAATGTTTTCGGGTGAGCACTTACCAAATACCTGGCTTTCGACGTAAAATTAAAGAGATTACTTTGAAGGGCGGAAGTTGCTTTCCGAGATGTGAAGGGTTCCCTGCTACCGATGGGAACAAGGCTGAGGAGATTCAGAACCGTGGGTTGCTCTCACAATACAATTATAGATCTTCTAACTCCAGCCTCCAGTTAATGAGCGCTACATTGGGCGCGACCCCCTCGAAGGAATTTCGTTCAATAGAGGACGCTGAGACAAAGCTACTACTGATGGATCTATTACAAGAAACAGATCCTACAAGATATAAGTCGCACGTTCGAAGGTAGGGGGATATCCCATATATTATCTGATGCGTCAAGACAAAAACCTGCTACAGATCGATACACTCTGTCGCCTTCTTTACAGCGTTTGGTCTACGCATTGATCAGCTAGATGCTGATCATCTAAAATTCTATCATTCAATCGAGACATGCAAGTGACTTGAATTTTTGTATTGTACTCAAGTCCCACCTCAGCCAGTTTTTTTCAGGTTTTAAATTGCTTCCTGCTTTCGGATTCAAGCACCGCTGACATTTATGCTGTCATGTCTATTAGATTCTCGTGAGTGATGTTGGATTTCGTAAGCAAATTAAACCAATATTAATATTCTGGTAGTCTTCCAGGGAGTCGCCTAGTTGATCATGTCTGTGTTCTATTCGATCAGCTTCATGGTACTGCTGATAATATTCTAAATTAGTTTCCCATGTTATCAAAGTTTCCTGTAATCGCACTGTTCAGATCCTCAGACGATCGCCAACGCTTTATATTTAGGTTCTTTCTCGGTGGATTTGCCAGGAAGCATTGGAACAAGGTCATGCAGAAGAACAATTCTTTCAGCGTTGTCTTGACCAGGCAAAAACAACATTTTCAAAAAGCAGTGCACTTTCGGGGTTGAGCCGGCGCGCACTGGAGAGGCAAGAGCGATTCGGCTATTCTGATTCAGAGATTGCCATGATTTCTGGAGCTCCTTATTCTGCGGGAGTGACGACTGTGCGTCTTTCAGTTCCGACAACACTGAGTACTCTCCGATCCTTTATAACCCCAGACTTTTGGAACGTATGAAGCCTTCCTTCGTAAGTACTCGATCTTTGAAAGGAGATAAATAATCACATTTCTGTATCAGTGGCCATTCTGTTACATCCTCGGGTTATGCACACAGCACAGAAAGAAATTGATGCTGTGGTAGGATTAAACAGGTTGCCAGATTTTCGAGATCTAGATTCCCTCCCATATATTCGTGCCGTTGTTCAAGAAACTTTGCGGTAGGTCTCTATCTTGCACCTCCTCTATGGCGTCTCAGTAATAAACTTGATAGTTGGCACCCCTTTAGTCCCCTGGGCCTCCCGCATGCCGTAATCGAAGACGACATATACGAAGGAATGTTCATTCCCGCTGGAAGTACAGTTATTGCTAACATCTAGTATGTTAAGTCTCTTTCACTTTCAATCATGCCTAGATACATTGTGTTGCAGCGCCATCACGAGAAATACCAAGGTCAGGATATCATCGGTTAAGAAGGAAACGAGACTATCAATTTGCCTTCTAGCTTTTCCCGGATCCCGAGGAATTCAGGCCCGAACGATTTCTAGATGCCACTGATCCTCTTCTCAAGAACTTTAACATGGCCTTCGGCTTCGGGCGTCGCATTTGTCCAGGTCAACATGTAGCAACAGACCAATTGTTTATGATAATATCTAGGTGAATGACAGTGTAGTTGTATGATATGAATATCTTAACTTCATCAGGATCCTATGGGCATTCAATATCGTGCCACTGAAGGATGGTCCAAGCATTTCCGACATCCAAGCCCGGCATGGATTATGGGGTTCAGCATTGACCTTCCCTTATGAACTCGTATCAAGGTCCGATCGTGCACGTTTTCTTATAGAGGAGCAAGCTACTATTGCAAGGGAGGACATCAAAGGATGGGAGGTTATTCGATTGTAAAACATCAAGAAATATACTTTAAATTGCTCCTAAAACATGATTTCCTTGAGTGGTGGTTTAATAATTCCAGGCGTGACGATGAATAATCAGGTAATTGTGTAATTGTGTACACGGTCATAGGACTGTGTAGTCGGTCATCGGCTGATACTTAGCTGAAATAACGTTGGTGTGATTGCAGGGGGACTCTTGAACCTACTGCCAAAGGCAGTTCCTCCAATGATTAAATTGAAACAGTAACATGAGTAGTCATCTCATTGTCCACAATATGGACTTGAGACAACAATCATCAGCAAATGAGTCTCCGAGCTCAAAAAAAGGCAGAACACACCTGTATATGACATGGACTCAAGGAAAGGGTTAAGACTCCTTCGTAATGCATATTTTTAGCACATAGCACTCAACAGTATGTTTCCATATCTAGACATTTTTGATATTCCTCTTTCAAACATAATAGTACCTGCCAGGAATATGAGGGGATGGTAATCATGGACAATCAATCATGTCTTCCTGGAATTTTTTTGCAGTGGTCATAGTTGCATTCTTTCTGGCTTACTCTGATATAGTGCTGCCCTTTGTAAGTAAGAGGTATTTGGTAAGAGAGACAGCGAAAAGTCGGGATGCCCACGGTCTGTGTGATTATGTCAGACAGGCTAAACTTGAAATAGTATATCAATTATAGTATAAGCAAAAAACCAGAATATCAAAAGACACTAAGAAAGGTTGAAGTTGCTTTCTGGGAGAAATCCATGTACAGGCACCTTTTCTTGAGTCTATGGGCTCCCATGCTCCCATGCACTTGATGCCCTTCAAGGAAAGCCTCTTCTTCTTGGTCACTTTCATGCACATTGGTATTTGAGATGTGATGGGGCTCCACAGTTGCTTCTTGAGCCTTGTCAATGGGTTGAACCAATTATGACTCAAACTTTCTCCTAAGGTTGAGGACAAAGTAGGAGCCCAGTCACTTTGAAATGACTCAAGTAATCTGACATAAGGCTCCAAGCCAATAAAGTATTATGCAATTGGTCATACAAGGACCTCCAGGGCATGCTCTGGGTGTATCAGATATACTATAAATAACCTTACTGTTTAGCCTGTCTGACATAATCACATGGACCTGTGGGCCTAGTGGATCCCCGAAAAGTCAATTAATAAGCATCTAAAATGGGTAACATTTGTTCAATTCCTTGTGCACATTCCAAATTACCATATATAGTAGGATCTGCACACAAACTTTCTTGTCTGCAAACTCTCTTGGCAGGATGTATTTGTAGGTTGCCTATGGACACATGACTCCTTTCACCCAAAGATCATCCCAGAGGTCTCTATGATATGAATAGTGGTCATGACAGTGTATAGGTGTGTTTTTCAGGCCTGCAGGTGGCAGACAAGACGTAGAGGTTCTACTCTAGGTGACTCAAAGTCTGTCATGAGATTAGTGGATAATGATATTTTAGGTGCAAATAACAAGGAAAAATGTGTTTCTGATAGGGAATTTGAAAGGGCTTTACCAGGGATGATCATATATCCATATTTGTCAGACATCCCTCCGTGCATAGCACCAGACTTTTCAAGGGAATTTGAGAGTGTTCTTACTCCCTCTCAAGCACCGATTATGTGGATGGATAGGGAAGGGGGAAAGCCTCTTCCAAGGTATAGTGGTGAGTGGTGGAAGTCATGTAGGATATAGGTGTGGTTTGGAACAAACTTCAGGTAAGGGTTACCTATGTACCCTTTGCTCTTTGTGACATTGTCGAAGGCGTCCAGATACTTCTCACTTTATCTTTGGTTGGGATTACGATGGAAAGTGGCTGTTCTGGAGTAATGGTCCTGTTGAATCTATGCATTTATATGAATTATATGTGGGTCAGCGGAGTCGGGGAAGGCCGAAGTGTCGTTGCTTCAGCAAATAGGGCACCATGCCAGGATTAACAAGTGCAACCATAATACCTCGAACAACGCAGTAACGCGATGATAGAAGCTGTAGACCGCTCCCTGGCCTTGTCTTGGTGATGACAGAGGAAATAGTGATTGAAGGCAGAGGATTTTAGTCGCAGTCCATGCACGACACACGGTGACTGGTGAGCTAAGTAACTCGGCAGCGTAGATTGCACCTCTCATTGTATCATGAAGGCCTCTGCCTTTGACATCCCACTGCGACTGCTCAAAGGCGTCGTCCGAATTATCCTGCTCTGTACACTACAACTTGGTTGTTCTGACGACCCAAGTCTTTCGGCTGATAGTAACAGGAAAAAGAATTAGGCAGAGATCGTCCATGACACAGCAGCCGAAGGTAGCGGTCTGCTCCGCTGATGTGTGGATACACTTCAAATTTCATTGTGACACTACTAGCTAGACATGTAAAATGCTCCCCCATTTCAGATCCTATTGCGAGATGCTTAGGCTATTTCCCCAACCCATGGCCGTAATCATTGGCAAGCGGGGAAATTTATTCTAAATTTCCCCGAGTGTAGAGAGGACGATTGGGTATGCCCGGCAATCACCTTCGCCTGAACTTTGAGACGATTTATCATGTAATGGCTTCGTAATGGCTTCTTCAATTGACCTCTGGTGCGACTTCTCCCAAAATGTCCGAGTCGGTTCTGATTGAGGAACTAAGACAATCTGTGTAACGCGTCACAGATTTGGAAGTTCAACCTACAACTGTCCTGACAAAAACTTCCAATACGACAAAAGAGAATCCCGCAGTTGACCCTCGCTTGCGTCCATACTTTTTGTGATGTTGCAAGTCACTAGCCAAATGTAGAGTTGAGTCGGCCTTTCTCAAGTTCATGGTTCTTAGATAACTTCCCAGAGACTCAATTACTCTACCACCTATAGCACATTGATATTTGCTGCCTCTTGGGCACCTAGTAGCCTCAGCCGGTGCACTGGGGAAGTATCACCTTAGAAGTTCCGAGTGTCTTGACTTCTCTCACTGCTTCCTTTCCTAGAGGGTGTCGTATTTAGCATGTCATTGCGAGAAGGGATGATCGCACAAAATCGGCCCAGGAATATCGATCTAGCGGCTCCTCTTTTAACATTCTCTCCCACCCAGATCACCAAGATTTTTGAGTAGCAACAATGCACTAATTCAGTGGAAGATGCCAAGTCAAATTTTTCCGGTGCTTGGGAATCATCGAGAGCTTCGAATTCCCAACCTCCGCATATCAGATTTTCTGGTAACCAACACTGGGTTCTTATTTGTAGTTCGGATTGTGACTTTGCTCACCGAACGATCGATCATTCTATCCGGCAGCCGACAATCATGCCCTCTGTGGGATTACGCAAGTCAAATTACATCCAGAATACAGATATCTGGACATTGATCAAACAGGCTCCAATTTCGAATGCTAGACCTCATGAGAAAAATCTAAACCATTACCATGGATCAGGCCCATCGTTGTTGTCGATTATATTTTGATGACTTCGACCTCAGAGAAGCCATTTGATTCTTTCACGGGATGCTCTTTGTTAGTGCCTGAATGGAGTGGGTTGCTGGACATTTGCTCCTTCAGCAAATTACAAAGGCTCTATTACAAAATGCTGACTTGCAGGAGGATTGTCATTCAAATCTTCCATCAGTCTTGGTTAGACTGCGGATATTGTGACATTATTGTGGATGGTTAAACAAGGTAAAGAGCTAGACAATCGGAAAGGTTTCAATCAAGACCCCTATATTGAAAGAAAGTGTCCGCAATGATCGATGAAATGATTACGACTCACGACTGTCGCCCCTATCCACTTGAGAGTTATATATAAATCTGAAATACCTATGTGACATCCTGGTGCTGTCACAGGCACCCAAGTGATTAATTAATCATTAAAATGAATTCCTTTTTATGAGCCTCAGTCACAGAAACTAAGCTGCACTATTTGTCAGTCAATCGGGAATTTCGCCTAGTTATTTCCGAAATCTTCATTTTTCAGTCAATCAGGATGACGTTACTATTCCATTATGAATGGTGATTAAAAAAATCCTAATGGACATAGCGGAATACCTTCATTTCATTTTTTGAAAATAAAGATCGGGTCTCTTGTTTCGGCAACTGAAAAATTTCGATGAATGTTTCTTGGATACCCACGATTGAAAAGGTTGGTTGCTGTTGTGGAGATGTTGCCAAAGTCCAGATCGACCAGGATCAGATGAGAAATCGATTTGTAAGGCTCGTGACTATCGGTAATGGTATTAAATTCCGCGGGTTCGAAATATCCCTACTCAATGACTTATGACGCTGTGAACTAGGTCAGCAAAAGGCGCTAGAAGCAGTGGTGGCCTGTCGACGATCGCCAACGCAAAGCATCCGGAGCGATCAATGACGGATCAAATAGCGTGAAGTGGTGCTATCGGTGCTCGGAGAGATATTGTAATAAACCTTTTCCCTCAACGTCACTTCTACTGGCATCTCCAGTGAAAACGGATGAATCTCATTCAATTTTTTTCCCGGTGACGGGGAGCCTACACCGACCTGGAAATACTGTAACTTGATTAATGAATCTTGTTGACTGGGTCATCTTATGAATGCATTTTTATCCCGCCACCGCCACCACGAGAACCAAGCATTCGAAAATCCATTCCCGCAACTGCACTTTGAGTAAGAAGGAGAGACTTCTAGACGTCAGAAGTCGTGCCCTTGATACACGTTTGAAGTAGTCACAGCTCAGTGACCATCGAAACTAGTTTACTGATCCAACATCAGTAGCTTCCTCAACCGCAAGTGGCTCTACCGCAAAGCGCTTCAGATGAGTCAAGTTATACTTCTTGCATTGACATATATTGACATGTCTCCCCCCATCATTGATTGAGCTGTATTTCGTAGAATCTCGGATCCAGTGTGTATACATGAATAGACCAGACCAATCATGATGGAATTGGAGCCGGCTCACCGATTTGTCAAGTGCTATGACTACCTCGTCTGTGCTAGGCGCCCGTATAGGTTGCTTGTTACTCACCGCAACGGTGATCGCTGCGTACGGTGAATCAAGACAGCTCGGAGGACAGACTCTGCCGACTTATGGGTATATGCGCGTGATGAGATCATAAACCTGATCCTCTGTCGATGCCTTCGGCAGCTGTGAACCCTGCAATCTGATCGACTCTGCGCTAAAACTGAGCTTCTGGTTCGCCATTGAGGCTCAAGTGGGCCATATTAGCCATATTAATCAAAGAACTTGCTTGACCGACAATAATTTATTTAAATCGACTCTGAGATAACCCATTAACATTTGGAAGAAGGCTGCTTTGAGTGGGTCACGAGCCCAAAATACCTATGAACGAACAAGGGAGATGAAAAAATCTATGACGGAATTGTGTCGGGTTCAATGTTATATCCAACATCTCTTCTCCGAATTCCGATAGTTTTTCCTCTTGGATCACGATATCCCAGGACGGGATTTGAATCCCTGAGTGATTCTGTTCTTCTGTTCTGTTCTTTTGGAGCGCTAATAAGTCCGATACCGGACCCTTTTGCTTTTGCTTATGTTGATACATTTTCTCACTGCTCATTATTGCTATCGCTTGACAATGCTTGGTAGTTCGCCGACATCCTATTTCCCAGTGAAATAAGACCCATTTTCCTTTCTGGCAGGGATTGAGAGCCCGAGAAGATTGTTCAGGGTCTGGCTTGGTTTTTTGATTTTGATTCTGAACGGAGTTACGATGGCGTCGGTTATATTTGAGGAAGTTCATAAGTACAATCATGACAATTCGACGTTTTTTCTTGATATGATAAATGATCCGTGCTTGGTACCTTGGTATATGTAGCCATTCTATCGGCGGAATATCATTGTTTCTTCTTTCTGAGCGTATTTCAACTGCTCTGACAGGTGATGGATGGATTTTGCGATCAGACGCACAAGAGCAGGACTAATTTAGATAAACACTGTAGGGGTCTAAACCGTTGCTGTGGACTCAGTAGGAACGGGTTTTGTTATATTGCTATGTCTAGAATATCGCCTTTTGTGGCTGAATGAGGGTTACTTTTAATAGCAAATACGAAATACCCGTCATCAGGTACGGCCCTGCGAATAAATCCGTTAGTTATACTTGGGAGCGGCCCGGAAAGTGGATTTCTTTCGGCGGTAGGCGTAGACGGTTGGAAGTCAAGAAAAGGACACAAATTGGGTTTGTCCTGATAAACATCAATACTCGTAATGGGGAAGAGAATGGACGATTGATACGCACGTGTGAGATTAAGTTGGTTGTTTGGATCTCGCAAGGGGCGATTACTTTGACTGTGAAACCTTCTGATATTGGCGAAATGAGATTTCTCAGATAGGTGGAGACGAAGGAGTTGTCGGATGATCAGGAATGATTCCCTATTTACTCGTGGTGATTATGAGATCAGGTGCTCAATATTTGCGAGTTTATCGTCTGCTTCGAATGACATATGTTATCGTTATCGTTTCTGTCGTTGTTTTCCTGTTTTAGCGCAGGCCATCGATCATATGAAGTGCACCGAGTAGGATAATTTCCCCGCACTTGTAAGTTCTTTGTATGTCGGGGAGGGCATGCTATCAAATGTTATGGTGACAAGAGTAGTGTTGCTGCGTCTGTGGGATACGGCTCGAGATCGTTGTCCGGAGAGGGGTGAGCCGGGAAGCCGGTGCGATGGGATCTGGAGGGTGGTGACGGGGTCATCTGAGACCCCAGAGAGTGCGTGACAGCAGTGCTTGCTTGTGTTTGCTGGGATAGGATATATAGGGAGTGGATAAATGGGATTGGCGGTGGTGCATGGTCGTCTGATAATCGAGTCTGCACAAGTCCTGTCTCCCCTGCCGCAACAAGGATACCGCCTGTAGTACGTCTGCTCGAGCAGCCCAGGCTTGTGCTCACTCATTCCAGGTCTCGCGACCCTTGCCGGCCCCTCTACGCTTGAGCCCAGCTCGCGATTCAATGGCGCTTTCTCCTCCCTCAGATCCAGAATCAGCTTCGCCCCCTCCACAGGACCCCAGTAACCCCCAGATTAACCCCCCGAACACTCCCACCACTGCCCTCACCCCTACTACCCTTACCACGACCCTCACCACGAAACGCAAGCCCAGCAAACGTGCAAATACCGCAGAGCGCAGGGCAACCCACAATGCAGTCGAACGACAGCGCAGGGAAACTCTGAATGGCCGTTTCCTCGTGTGTTTATTTTTCTTGCATCCATCAATCTGGTTCTCATCTTTCTACCCAGGACCTGGCTGCTCTCCTCCCTAATTTGTCCCAGATCCGTCGCCCTTCAAAGTCCTCTATCGTCAATTCTTCTATTGCCCACATTCATGCTTCCCGCCGCCACAGAATGTTTGCGGCCCGGGAGCTCCGCATGCTTAAGCACGAAGCGGACGCCCTTCGCCGTGAAATCAACGAGTGGCGTAGTCGTGCAGGTATCCCCCTCGTCGAGGAGCCTGCTAGAAGCGATGGTTTCTCCATGGTCCTCAGCGGTGAGCTCGAGGTCATTGCGGCTGTCTCTGGAGAGGACGACAACGAAGACGACAACGACTATGCAGGCTATGAAGACGAATTCCCTGCAGTCCGTGGCCATCCTCGCATTGATGAGCTTGACGATCCTCGCATGGCTTCTATGATCAAGCCCCCCCACTTCAACCCCAATCCTACCACCGCCAATGGTTTGCCTCTTACTCATGTTCTCCCTCGGCCCTCTGTTGGTCCTTCCATGATGGCTAGCCCAACTTCCTACGAAAGTCCCAATATTTATGATGCTCGTCATGGCATTGCTGCTTCTCCAACTACTGCTCCCGGTTACATGCATCATCATTCGCAGCACTCTATCGATGCTGACAAGATGGCTTGGTATGGTTCTCAGTCCCAGCATCTCATGCAGCCGCAACAACGTCCACTCTATACACCTCCCACTTCTAACGGTAATGCTGCCCCCTCTCCTGTCAGTGGTACCAATAGCACTGGATCAAAACCTTCTTCACCTGCAACGACTCACTCTTTTAATGGTCCACCCTCTCATGCTTTTTTCACCACCTCTTTGTCACGACATCAGCAAGGATACGTCAGTGACGAGGGAAACATGGGGAATAATGGTTCCAGCGCAAAGCACATCTCTATCCCTAATCCTCTTCCTCTCAACTTGGCTGGCAGCAATAGAGGTCCCCATTTGAACACTATGAACCATGGTCCACATAGTGTGGCTATGAGTGGTGCTTCTCCAGATGGTGCATCGCCCGTCAGCGCTGGTGCTGGTAGTCCGGTGTACGAGGTTGACGGTTCATTCACAATCCGCCGACCCCCTAACGCTCCCAATAATGGTTGGAGAGATCAAATTCCGCAGCAGCATGCACAGAATATGATGGGAATGGGCATGAGTGGTGGGATGCTGATGAATGGTGTGGGAATGAGCAATGGTCTAGTTGGGAATGCGATGGGAACCATGGTTCCAGTCGGAGGTGGAGGAAACGGGGGAAGTTTTGCAATGATGATGTGATTTACACTTTTTCTCGTCGTCGTTCACGATACCGTTCTTCCAGCCTCTTAATATTTCTGTTCTCCCCTCCTCAGACTGGATTATGGATCATTGAAACCGAAATCGAAAATGATGACCTTGCTCTACCCGACAAGAAAAAGAAATAACTTGATATTTGCCTTCATGCCCACATTTGTCGTTGCTGTTTGACTGCCCTGTCCGCTTGCTCTGCCTCATCTATCCTGCCCTCAGGTCATACTCAAGCTCATCTGTTCCTGTCTCTGCGCTTAACTCGTGGTTGATGTGTCACTCCTTTGCCCGCCGAGGAGTTGTATTGCGATGTACATTTAGTCTCCCTTTGCCAATCACATGTACACAACCGGCGATGACGATGCTTCCAATTTCAATAACCCCTATCATACTCATACCACGGTATTGCTTGCATTGTACCGTCGTTTCGTCGCGACTTCTTGGGGGCCGATCTCGTATCGTGGTCATCAATTTAATTTGTCATTGCCATCCCTTGTATACCTTTCCTATACCCACATCGATATCTCGAGTGCCGAGCACCCCCTCCCCTCCCCTTCAATTAACGCTGACCTTTCTCACAGCGATAATTGAGTCGGTTTACTGGCGGATCAATGTTGTGTATCATTGGGGACAGTCATTTGTTTTTTATATACGCCATATATATACCACAATATCATTTACCTAGTGAATTCACCTGAGCTTGCTTTAGTGTATGCTCAACTTATCTCTAGTCTGAATCGTCTTATTAGATTTCTCTTTTTTCTGTATTTGTGCTGTAGGATGGTTTGTATCTTGGTTCAAGGGATGTGGAAGAATGAAAAAAAGAACCTTTGTTTATTCTGTGATTTTTATGATACAGTAAATTGGTTGTGGTTAATTTTTTGCTTGTAGATAGGTTAGATAAAAATACAATAATTTTTCTTCGAGAATGTTTCACTGCTGTAAGATTTATTGATGATAAACAACCATCTGATATGCATATGTTTCTTGTAAATGCTCCGAGGATTTATTGAAGGACCCAGGACATGATCTGTCTATCAAATTCCGATATCAGCGCGTTTGTTTCTCATTTTTTTTACTTCAAACCGTGATGGTGATGGGAGACTCAAGGGAGGGGGTGGCGTGTTCGTGTTCATGTCTGGAGGATATTGACGAGACTCATGGAGTGATCAGTGATCAGGATACGTAATATTTTGTTTTGGTAGTTTCTTGGTTGCTTTGTTGTATATTTTTTTGTGGTTCATTGCAGTGCATCTCATTTCATTATTCGATATTTTTGTTGTAGATTGATGGTATAGTTGATGACTTACGGATCTTGGAATGTTGAGCGATTTACGATCCCGTTTCTTATTTTTATGGAATGGACACAGATCAAGGTTTGGGCGAGGTTGTCTTGGCATGTCGGTGGTTGTTTTTCTTCTGAACAAAATAGATACTGATCCGCTGGGTCGTGGGTAATGCTATGGATATTTCAGGCACGAATCCAAAAGGATGAATTCAAGAGGTCACCCAAAACAGTGGTCGATGACATCAACCAGCACAGAGTTAATTAACGTCGTGTTTAGCTATTACATTATGGCGAAGATCTGCTTGCTGCTTGCCGGTCCGTCTTGGTAGAATTGTAATCGAGGAAGGAGGGGAGAGGGAAAGGGGAAGGGAAGGGAGCCTAGTCCGGATATGGACTCCTGAGATCAAGCCTCGAGGCTTGACCAATACCCTTCCGACTTATCGAGGTCCAATCAATATCTTCGTTAGGGACGAAGATTTCATGAGAACTACACTCTCAGTACCTCATCGAATCCCTTGCCTTATCGAACTTACGTTCTCATATTTCTATTCAAGTATCGCTCACTCGTGCGACTGGGCCGTTCCTGTTCCTGTCCAGTTGATACTCGCAGTACTAGCTTAGACTCCTGGTCAATTCTGATAGTGAGAAGTCCTAAATGGATTTAAACTCAATCCAAACAGGTGTTACGGAGCTTGTGAATGAAGACAAACTGCCAAGGGATCATTCGTGAATTTTGATAATACTCCTTGCAGCTAGTTCTACGTAACAGAACCGCGGCATTCAAGGGAAAATCGGGTCCTCTACTAGTAGTAAACGTGGTCTCGAAGGTGTATGAAACTTGGATAAAGTTGATCAAAGAGCTTAAACTTGTTTCCCGGTGAGTGAGTTTCAGTTGGGTGAGCTCTCTCCACTTAACTAATCTAGGTGATGGCCTGGTCTTGCAAACCCGAGGTGCCGCGGTACCGATATGATTTCACTGAGACAAAAAGAGAAGACGTCGTTCACAATTTTAAGGCCTGAAATTTCTCGGTGCTTAGGCCTGGTAATGAGAATGCGCAATCAAGTGCTCAGATCCTGGTAAATGTCTGTTGTGTCGCTCTGAACGGGAGAAACACCGATTTAGCTTTCAATTTTGATGATCATCCCTCTTTCCTTTGTTGGTTTTATGCGGAGCTCAAAAATTAGGCACCGCTTGTGGAGCCGTTAGCGTCGATGTCAATAGTGGGGTTTTCAACGACTGCAAATAAACTTGTGTTACTAACGTCATTATAATGATGAGATGAGATTTGCGATATCATTCAATGATGAGGATACCAAACATGTGATTGAGGGAAGTCACCTAATTGGTTTGATTCAAAAAAAGTGTCAAAAGAAGAGTATGCGATAGTTGGGGAGATAACCAAGAAGCCATTAGCTACAACAGCAAGAAGGAAGTAACTCTTTTCCAAAAATGAACACCTCAAAAGTGTATCTACCGGAGCCGCGGAACATTGTACTACTTTTTGAACGCCGGAGTCGGTGTCAAACAAAAATAAAGAATACATCGCGCCAAGTCGATTCGGCACACGTCAAATCGGACTCGAGGCAAGCAAAATTATCGATCTGGACAAGCCACAGTGGAAAGCCACCGATTTTTGCAGTGTGACAGACCGACAATATATATATATCTCATTGATTCCAGCATCAATGTGACACGCCAAATTCTCGGTGCAGTGAATAAGGTACAGTGGGGGGATCCAGAGTGGCGCTTAAAACATGCCGATCTATGAGATTCATTGCTCATGTCCCATGTTCTTTTTAGTATTCTCGGCACCTCTATCCGGTTCAAAAACAGCTTGGCATGAGATTCACAATCCTGGTAAAGATGAGAGAGGGATAGAATTTTGAAGTATTTGAGTAGAGATGATTGTGACTCATACTTCCGCAGTTATTGCGGTAGGAGTTCCCCAGTGGTTGAACAGTAATGATGTCGCCCTGATAGTAGTAGACTTCTGAATCTGGATTCTGGTTTGAAGATGGAGATCATGGTATATATCTGGGTATCCCCTTTCATGGTCCTCTCAAAGTTTGTTAATGTCTTATGTAGTGTAGTCTTGGTAGTAGTGGTAGCGGAGAAATCTATCTTAGAGAGTATCTCACTCGGGGTTGGTTGATCCTAGAGTAGCTGAATTATCCCCTATGCTTATTTGTACGGAACGAATACCAGCATTCTCATAACTATCTTGTGTTCAATGATGTGATATTTCACGTCGTGTTCGGGACTTTTCTGTCCAGTTAAGCGATGTCCCTGAATGATGGAGATGTTTGGACGATGTTGTGATTATTAATGTCAGTTGAAACAAGGTCAGTAAATTACTTATAGTTTACTGCATAAGAGGAGAACAATTCTGGATCAGCCCGGCATTTTCCTGGAAACGGATTCAGGTCTAGTGAAGCTGGGACCAGAGAAATTAAAGTTCAAGAAATTCACACAAATAGATAGCTATAAATGTTCCTGCTCCAACTCAGGGGCTCATGGAAGCAGTAAGGTAGCCAATAGAAAAGACATTATGTTAGACTACGTAGGTTGTGAGCCGTACAAGACGGTACCAGAAATAGGAACTGAATTGACATACACAGTTCAATTCATCCTCCCGTTTTCTCTCCGATCATGAATTCAAAGAAGTTAGAACTTAACTTGACCTGAGGACAAAGTAGATGAGTTAAGATGACAAGGGACTCGGAGATATGTCGTGCTTATCCATGTGATGCCAAGTGTCCGTTTCATCCACTCTAACTACGTCGTGTGAGTGATGAATGTAAAGTCGAGTACGCGCGTATTTTCAGAGTCCTCTTTCGGGCCCCTCGAATCTGTGTGTTGACATCCTCTGTCCCGTTGAATAGATCAGACCTTGTCAGAGACTCCAATGACTGAGTTATCCAAGTTCAACCAATCTTTCCGAGTAGTAGCTGGAGCTGTGTCCAATGAGGTATACGAATCCGGAAAATGAGACCCTACATCGCCAACAGAGAAGCGTATGCAAGAATCAGATGACAATCATAAAAATTGCAGAAAGATCTGGGGTTCTTGTTCTGAGTCACAGTCACTACCTTCCTTGAAACTCCAGTGTTTGACAATGAGCACAGTCATTCATATCAGAATTGTCGATGGCGAGAGTCATAGTTTGAGATTTACACACATTCTCCCGCCGCTGTAGTGGGAGGAGGAGAATCACATGATGATGGAAGGGATATTCATCGTGTAAGGTGCCCCGCGGGTTAGGTTGGAAAGGACCCTGGCCAATGATCGTAACTGGCAAACTTGACTCAGGGAGAACATCTCCCAGAAGAGAGAAGGGTATCACAGGGCATGACTCATTACGATAGCTTTAGGTCCACTTTAAGAGCAGTCGCATCAAACGGTCCCGTGGCGAATTTTGTTTCCTGAGAATTTCTAGGTTCACCTTTCTGTGTTAGTTTTTATGTGCATAGTAAAATAGCCCTTGATAATCAAGGGAGAGATTTCATGAGGATAGGACCAATGGAGTTGTACGGCTATTCAGCACCTGGAAACCACGACTACTGCCTGAGTTGATGTGTAGCTATTTTTACCCCTGTTGTGGTGGGAAGTTTTGACTGGTCGACTGGGAAATCACTGCAGACTTCCACAGAGATCGTTGATGATTGCTCCTCAACCTGAACGTTGGATCATTGCTTGTCAGATGCTCAAATAAACCAGTGTACCCAAAAAAACTACCTACTTGACAAATAAGATAGACCGAATTACCAGCTTCAATATTAACTGCCTCCATAGAAGTTTGCAGAGCCTAATAATACTTGCACGTCCTTCACATGATGAGTAGGCCAGTTTCAAATGATTTTTATCTCCTCTTTGTCCCTTTGTAACCCTTATGAACTTAGAATGAAACCCAAGAATTCGATCTTTTCTTGATGGAACAAACATTTTCCTGGTGATGCATAGAGCTTGTTTGCCCATAGATGACGTAGGACTTCCTTCACATGCCTTTTGTGCTCCTGGGGGTTGTCCGAGTAAATTAACAAATGTTGTCTACAATGTATCCTATAGGTTATATTTCCACCATTTCTTCCAGTGATCAATCTTAAGTCTAAGTCTATATCTCAACCCTCAGTCCCAGTTTTTGTGAAAGATTTCATGAACCAGAACAAAGTCAGAGAAAATGTCCCTCTTTCAGCAACCTCACCTCTCTTTAGTAGAACCCTCTGAAAGGAGTCGGAAGAAGTTCGCGAGATTGAGCGGATATCCTTTCCAGCTTGGTGCGGACCGCACGAGAGTGTATAACAAAGCAGTGGTGATCATATCCAACACGACTGTAACAATGAACAACTCTTCGGAGGTTGTTAAAGCCAGTCGCTGTTCCTCCATCAAACCAGGAACAGATGTTGAGTCAAAGGTAGCATTAACCTTGCGGTATCCGTCGATGAAAGCTTTGGCTGCGGAACTCATGAAGTCATCTACATTCTTATTGATGGATGGGATATCCAAAGGTGCTATGTCCTGCGCAGTGTTCCAGTCAATGGAATTACTGGCCGTAAACATATCTGCAGCGACATTGTTGACCAAATTGGCTACCTCGAAAAATTCAAGCTCAGCAAGTACATCCTGGAATGCATGCGAGAAGATAAGGTTTGCTGCAGTGAAGGGGAAACTGCCATCAGGCTGTTGACCCGAAGATGTCACATTCACGGTCCCATCATTTCCTAGACGAACACGGCCACCAGATATTTTTGGTTGTGCGTCGCACAAAAGAACACTGGCAAGAGGACCAACAACCCGTATATCCGACCCTAGGGTGACGCCAACACCTTGTTCCACGTAAGTGGCAGGTAAATTATCCAGATTGATTGCAAATCGTGTTATTAGAGTGTTGTCGGTGTGAAAAGAGGAATTTCCCCCGATGAATAAGTAAGCAGTAGTACTTGTATTCATCGTGATAAGAATGTCGGTAGGAGAGAGGGGACTGATACTGGAGCCTGAACAAAGTAGTGTCATCAGAACATCCCATCATTTGCCTATCATGGAACATACCTGATCTTCTCTGACCCTGACCACCAAGGATGAGTGTAGTACTCCAGATTTTCTCTGCAGCAGAAATGAATAGGTCTGTGTCATTGACGATGGATGGGGCTTCCCAACGACAGCTGTGGCGAAATTTGACGATGTCAGTATCATACTCTAGAGTTCCATTCAATTTGTTAGAGGGCGGCGGTAAAGATATTAGTGTGTTTGCAGGAAGTTTGAACCCAAATGGGGTAAATTCAGTCTTTTCAAGTCGAGTGATGAGATTGGCACGCATTGGAGAGGCGGTAAGTTGTGGGGCGCTTTCAGTGTTTATCTGGGAGACCTGTCTAGCAATCTGAACAGTAGTTGGAACGGGAATGATTGTCGTAGAGACACTGATTGTCCCAGGTGCAAGCTGGCCAAGCACCACAAGGAACAATGAGGCTAGGAAAGCAAGCCTGAATGTGCTACTCGCATCCTTTGAAATACTGTGTGAGGTACGGTCGAATAATCCAGAGTTGATAGTTGACACTTTGTCAGTGGTCTCAGAAACAATTTGTTCTGACTGAGCAGACCACTCTCGACTGAAAGCATCAATGGTGATGTTCCCACCAGCAAAAACTGCCAGACTATGCCACATGATGAAGATGACTGTGAAGCCACCTTTAATCTTGGACTCGCTGAATTCGAGCGTGAGGAGTAATGGTCTGGCTAAGCACACAGAGGCTAAAGCGATGAAACTGGCTTCAATCAAGCAAAATAAGAAGAGACGGATGCGAAAATCGACTATAGTCTTTTTGCCAACTCCGAGCTGGGGTTTGGGTGTGGTACTGCGTGAATCATGTTCTTCATCGTTTTGCATGAGATTCGCTGTTTGTAATTCAGATGTCGAGATATGATTCATGATGGGGGCAGCTTATGACAACAACGGGTCGAGGGTCCAAGTTATACATTTCTTATCCTGTGGCAAGCACTTAGGCAGTGCTAACAGCATCGCAGTCACGCGAACCACCAAAAAGGTAACTCTTTTGTCAGAGGCTGTGACACGGCGCATATTCTGATGTCTTCTTACCTGTGTGTCTTCGCTGTAAAGGAGGGTAGATGATTGATTTAAGTATCGCCCTGAATGCTCTGCCGGTATAGAAAGGTTTCTCCGGTTACTTGAGAAGATGCACGGTTCTACAAGCAGACTACATCAAGACCGACTTCACTGCATGCCCAATAAATCAGCTTCAGCCCCAACTGCGCAGTAGAATTGCCACCAAGTCTATTGCACTACTTCCAAATATAGAGGAAACATTTGTGTACAGCCAAGATGAACAGCTAGGTGGTGCAGCATTTTTTTTTAAATTCAACAATTTATTACACAGGGTGTAATGACAGACTGTGGTAGTACAGGACTACTTAAGTTACTAGAGAGAAGAAAGAGAGAGAGAGAAAGAGAGTAGAAAGGAGCTATGAGTAAGATAGGGAGTAAACTACATGATAGAGTTCTTGAAGCTGAAGGCTTCTGGATTATTTTTGAGGAAATTGATGGTGTTGCTGAGGGAGTGGTCAGATGCTATGTAGCTGCTGTCAAACAATTTGCAACTTGTAAGGATGTGAGTTCTAGTTTCAATGTTAGATTTGTTACAAGGGCAAAAAGGGTTTTTGTCTGAGAAGAACTGTATGTAGTATTCACTGATAGATTAGTGATAAACCTGGTGAGATGGGCACATAGGGAATTGGATTTTCCTACATGGTAAAGCCATGTCCCTCCCTTAGTGTATAAAGTAATTGTCACAAACTTCATTCAGCCATATCTCCATGAACACTTGTACAATTCCCACAGTTTAAGATGCATCTGAAAGCCCTCAAGAAGACCTTTCAAACGATGCCTAAAATATGTCAAAGCAATCAGTTAATCAGTGCCAGACACTGATCGGCAGATATCTCAGGAACTGCCAAATATGGACATTTGCTTTCACATGCACATGGAAGCTCTCTTCAATATGCTTCTGACAACTATAAATAGACCTTAGGGTGATAAGATCCTATGGAGATACAAGGACTTCAAGGTTTGGCATAACATTGATCTATTACCCATAGATACACATCAATTCTTGAACACAAACAAGGACTGCTTCTTTTATGGTTAAGTTATCTCTATTTCAGACACAAAAGGACTGCCATATGTAGAACAATAGGCAGTAGACATGTGATGCTCTGTCCAGGTGTACAGACCATCTAATTCATGTATATAAGACTTTCTAGTCTGAGGATTAGACCTCAGATTTAACAATATCTTTTGTTGCTTACTCTAACTTGCTTCAAACACTCTTAAGAACTTCTAAACTCAAATCAATCACAAATCAGTAAGTGACCATTTGTAATAGTAATGAGGGGTTAGTTCTTGTTATTATTGAGGTCAAGGAAGTGGTTTCTTTGTCTATCCAAAGCTTGGAAGAACATTCGCCATGTTTTTCTAATAAAGTTGCATTCTTCTTTTTTGCTGAAAGCCTAGGAGTTTTTGCTTGGGAGTAGTGGCTACTTAGCAGTATTTTTGGAGTCTCTGTCTGCCTGTTTATAAGGGGTCTAGTCAATGATGTTAGGGATGTCCCAAAATTCAATATGGTTATATAGGGATAGTTTCAAAGAATGCTCTGAGGATAGTAGTAAATGCTGTTATTTATGACTGATTTGAGTAGAGTGAGAGGTTAATAGCAGATTTGGCTATATGTGTTATGAATCGTAATACAAGGACTTTTTCCTTTCTCTTTCTTTTCTATTTTTACTTTCTATTTTTAGAAGGAACTTACATAATCAGAGAAGTCACATGGGAGGTCACATGATCACTATGGGAAGATAGTGCACAGACCAAGTAGAATAGGTATAAGTAGTGTACTCAAATCTAGTAAGGACTTGTCACAAACTTTATTTGGTCAATAACTCCATGAATACTTGCACAATTCCCACGGTCTAAGATATGTCTGAAAGCCCTCAAGAAGACCTTCCAAAAAATGCCCAAAATGTATCAAAGCGATCAGTACTCATCAAGATATTAGTTAATCAGTGCTGGACACTGATCAGCAGATATCTCAGGAACCACCAAACACAGACGTTCGCTTCCATGTGCACATGGAAGCTCTCTTTGATATGCTTCTGACGACCATAAATAGACCTTAGGGCAATAAGATCCTGTGGAGATACAAGGACCTCAAGGTTTGGTATGACACTGATCTATTACCCATAGATACACATCAATTCTTGAACACAAACAAGGACAGCCCCTTATATGGTTAAGTTATTGCTATTCTGGACACAAAAGGACTGCCATATGTAGAACAATAGGCAGTAGAACATGTGATGCTCTGTTTAGGTGCACAGACTATCATTTCCTGTATATAAGGCTTCATAGTCTGAGGATTAGACCTCAGACTTAACAACATCTTTCATTGCTAAACTACCTTGCTTGAGAATCATCAAATCTCCAATTACAAATCTAGTAAGTGACCATTTGTGATAGGACTCTAATGAGTTCTCTTTGTCTACTTAGACTTAGAGTTGGGAGCCACCTACTAGAGTTACTTGGGTAACCATTCCTTACAATATATAGAGAGTCTATAAAAATGATTATGTTGTTGACTACTGGGTTTTTTAGAGCTTCTTGTTATAAATCATGACACAAGAACTTTTTCTTTTTCTATTTTTAGAATAGACTTACATAATCAGGGATGTTACATGATGTTATATGATGTAATGATCTTAAGCTCAGGTAGTGTAATCCTAACCCGGATCGCACTCTATGTCAGAGTAGACAAAGAGAACTCGTTAGAGTCCTTGCTGGATTGTGTACACTACTTATACATGTCTGATTGTTTGTCCTTGTTTACTGATCCGACTATATTACATAATCAAATAAAAGAAAAAGAAACAAGGAAAATAAATATTAACTTAGAAGGAATTGGGCGATTTATGACTATCACAAATGGTCACTTACTAATTTGTGATTGTTGAAGGTGTTCTTTAAAAGGCTCAAAAATGCAAAGTAGATAAGCAACAAAAGATGTTGTTAAGTCTGAGGTCTAATCCTCAGACTATGAAGCCTTATATACAGGAAATGATGGTCTGTGCACCTAAACAGAGCATCACATGTTCTACTGCCTATTGTTCTATATATGGCAGTCCTTTTGTGTCCAGAATAGCAATAACTTAACCATATAAGGGGCTGTCCTTGTTTGTGTTCAAGGATTGATGTGTATCTATGGGTAATAGATCAGTGTCATGCCAAACCTTGAG
>Ga0154005_100043_pt1 | contig 72729 bp, 78 predicted proteins | sample TSFL089MetaG_FD_104698 | JGI IMG/M metagenome (GOLD analysis project Ga0154005, IMG submission 104698) | Attine ant fungus gardens microbial communities from Florida, USA - TSFL089 MetaG | ecosystem: Host-associated > Fungi > Mycelium > Unclassified | place: USA: Florida, Lake Talquin State...
CCCTCCTCATCCCAGCCCTCCTCTATTAGATCCCCTTCAACTACTCAGTTCAGCACCCCCACGTCCTCAACTTCTTCCCCGCCAAGCAATACTCTTCGAGAACCTAAATTTTCCCATACCCTTAGTCAGAAAGAAACACCGCTATCCCGAGAATCATCGAAGAAACAATTTGCTGTTGGGTTAGTCGGTCAGTCAAATGCACTAGATTTTTCATTTTCACGCAATCTGATCGGTCAGCGTCCATAGACCAAGCTGTCAAAACGCTTGGCGAGATATGGCGTCCACAGGATATTCCACCCATCTTTCTCACTGCATTCCGTGCCCCCCCCGCTGGTGGTAGCCCTGAAGAGCCTTTTGTATCGTCTCGTTCCATGTCAACATCTACTTTATCGGTGTCCATCGACAAAGCTGATGCACAGAGTTCCATCCCCATCAAAGGTTTCGTACATGAGGTCATTCGACGTTCACGGACTTCAGGATGCGTTCTTCAGACTGCTCTCTGCTACCTGGAAGCGATACGGCCCAAGATACCTGACCTTCTCCAGAGAAAGAGATCAGGGCAGAGTGTATGCAGAAATACTTATACATCTAGCCGCATACTTCCTACTACAGAGGTTGGATTTCGGCCTGAAACCGAACATTGTGCGCTAGGGAAGTCCGGAATTGGACATTTCACTGCGGCTCCCTCGCTAGATATCTTCTCGAGCGTGCGCCTTGCTGATATTCAGACCTCCGATGCACCTCCCACTCCAAATTCGCAATCTCCGCAGAAATCTCTGCATCAAGCTTCCTATCCCCAAGATGACTCAAGTAACACACCTTCTCCTCTGCTCTGTCCCCGGCGCACGTTCCTCGCTTCGCTCATCCTCGCCTCAAAGTTTATGCAAGACAAGTGTTACTCAAATAGAGCTTGGTCAAAACTTTCTGGACTTCCAGCAAGAGAACTTAGTTGCTGTGAACGTGCTTTGGGAGATGCCCTTAATTGGCGTCTTTGGGTGGGCAAAACGCCTGCTCAAAATTCCTTGGCCAATGTGTCTTCTCCAATAGGTACTGCCGTTTCTAGCAGCCAGCCTGTTGTACGCTCTCAGAGTGAGAACAATGTCCTGAGTATGTCTGTGGCACGATCGTCATTATTGGTCCGTCACGATCCGCGTCTTCCAAATACTACGTACATGAGTCGTGTCCTTCATCGGAGTTCAACTCTACCTGCTGAAGTCTTCGCAATGTTGCCTCCGAGTCGCACCGGCTCTTTTAGCCACCAGAATTCCCAGGTAATTAGACAATTACAATTCCGTCTTCCACATTCATTGCTAATCTTGAGCTAGGAAATTTCCGAAAAACTTGTCCACTCTATTGCAATGCCGAAACAAGTGTCTGCTGTTTTGTCCTTTACTGGCAGTACCAGCCAAAGCCCCAGCCCAGACATCCCTGGCCTCAGTTATTCTCCTTCAACCGAATCCTCTTCGGGTGATCGTACAATCCAGATGAGCACCTTCTTTGATGATCCAATAGTCCATTTGCCTCAGGTTCCTGCTGTACCGGAGTCCTTGTCGGAACCAAACATTAGCGGCCTTCGAGATTTTCAAATTTCACCCTTAGACTGTCCAAAGATTAATCAGCTCGGGAAGACACTTATCGGTAGTCTCGATCTTCTTGCAGTCCCCTCAGTGGTTGCCGGCATCGATCTCAGGGTCAACACCCTTCCTGCATCAAATTTACCCAGGCTGCTGGACGGCGAAATTGGTCTCATTGCCCAATAGCTTGCGTGGACATTACCGGACATGTAAATATCTAATTTGCTCCTTTCTTGACTCTAATTTCTTCTACATTCATGTGTTCCTCAAAACACTAGCTTTTTCTCTTTCTTCATACACCCGATGCTGTTCAAGTGTGTGTTGCGTGTGCTTTTTATCTCCCTTTTTTTCTTCCCCATTTCTCTTGTCTCTCTTGTCTATTTTTTTCATCTTGTCGAGTTGCGATGGTAAGAGTTTCTGTTCTCAAGAAGCTGTCAATCAAGAACTTGCGCTTCATCTTCAACGACCAGTGGCCTATGATCTGGATAAATCTCCGAACCTCGAGAGACTTTGGATTTGGCTTTCGCTGTCGTTCTTGGACAAACTTCGGATGACAATTTCTCGAACTCGCCATTCCCCTGTATTTACCTTCTGTAGTCTTCAATTGAATAGTACGCTCCAGTTTCACTGAGGTGTGTCCACATTCTGGATAACAAGACACTGGCCTATCATCAATATTACTATTTTTTCTGCGTTTCTGATGCGTGATGTCCTCGGTGTTCTATTGATACCCTATGATGTCTGTTACTAGAACACTTTCGAATAATTTGACTATATCGATAGAAATAATATACCACCAAACAATAGATATCATAAAGAGCTTTCAGAAACAAATTTGACTGGGCAGTTAGAATCTGAATCTGAATTACAATGGGCAGTAGGTTAATAATCAACCAGAGAACATGAAAATATGTAGGATAGACTCCCTGCTGAACTCGTTCTTAAAATGTCAAGTGATTTCATGCCCAAATTAAACATCACATATAGCTTTCAGCTATTTATTATTATTATTATTATTATTATTATTATAACAAGTTCTTTACTACAAAACACTATTTACTTAATGATTGAAATGTATTTAATAATATTTTTTCTTCCATGTGCACAACACAGCTCTATGATATATTCATTCTGGGATACTTGCACACTAACTGTGGATTATTTATATCACTGATGGTGATAAATTAATTATGTAATATCATGATCGAGTTCCAAATAACAAGCTAGATGGTCCCCTGAGGACCACGGACTGCGACCGAGCACGTTACAATGTAGCAAACTACTAGATTACTTCTTCACATCCTAGCTCCCAGTCTGACAATCAAACGCACCCTATTTCCCATTCCCTTCAAGCACAAGTATTCTTGGTCTGTGTCGAGCCGAGTGCCAACGGATTAGGGAACACTCGCAACAGATATTCATTATTTCCTTTCCAGCAGAGACACACTTAGCTAGAGCGAGATCCCCTTTTGACTTCGCCAAACGCAAACTCCTATCATTCAATGATTTGCTTATCTTATGAACATAACCAAAATTGGTAACTCGATTTTGCATCAGCGAAGCTTCGAAGCAGGGTCTGTTCAACAGTACCCCGACTTGCTTCTTTGCAGGCATGTGGTGGCATGATTAATTATGCTTCGAGTGTAATTCAACATGTTCAATGATATGGCGTACGACAGGGATTCATACAGTAAGTTCCTATTCTATTAGCCTGGGGATCGTCGGAAATAACCAGCAAGTAATTCTAGAACCAGAATCCGCATGTCCGCAGATAAAGAGTCAAGATCCCTCTCTATGCGCGGGCAATGGCGGCATCTATTACCAGGGGGGGTTTAGCAGTCCTGCAACCACATGCAAGGGCGTTAAAGCCTAGACATGAGGAAAGGACATCTACTCAGACATCACATTTGTCTCACCGTAAACTGCTCCTCAACATAGGAAGAGTGGGGCAACTTAGATAGTCATCACCAGTAGATAATTTGTAAAAGAAACGATATTCTTAAAAAAAAATCCAGTGAAGGGATAATACATGAGTTCTTAATGATTAATGCACAGTCCATATTAGTAGATATAAATCAAACTGACAGCTCGAATGCCATCATTGAGCTCGTAGTTGGTATCGACCGCTCATCCACTCAGTAGTGAATGTTGAGAACCCACTGTCAAAAGACAGCATCATTAGTATCTATGAGAATCACTTGCTGACACATGTGCTACTAGAGCACGATCTTTAGGGGTGGGTACTGCAACACAAATAGCATCAAAAGGCGTAGCACCACTTCATAGATGTTCCAGACACACATAAGAATTCATGGGGTCTGGAGAACTCCACTGAGCAAGATGCTGGTGGGTCATAGAGCGATAGGAATGAGGAGCGGTAGTTCGTTGAACGGGACTGGGATAAGGGTTGTAGCAAGATTGATAGGAAGCTTCTGTGATCGTCGAGAACATATTGGAGGAGGGGTTGTATTGTGAGGGGTATGCTGGAAGGCGATCACTTGACCTGGGTATGTCCCTCCTTGATGATTAGTTTATTATGACATTATGATCATGGTATTGGACTTACATCGAAGGAGGAACGACCTCCAGGTCCGTTTGAATGGGCTGGAGTTGTAGATATGCATCGCTGAGCCATGCTTAGAAGGTGTTTAGGACAGAGATAAAGGATATTTACTTGAGTCTCTTTCGTGTCGTAAGAGACATCAGATTGAGGTCGATATCATGTTGCTGATGATGACGCGGGGATGGCTCTCGAGTGGGAGGAGTGCCAGAACTTTCTGAGATGGAAGATTCAGCGGTGGAAGACCTTCCGTCGATCGAATTCTTCCGAGCGGAGGTTTTCTTTCGTACAGGGACGCCATTAGGCCAAGTGCACTAGAAAGTTTTCAGTGTCCGTTGAATTGACCGTCGCGATGTGACTCACTTCTCTCTGGCCATGAGTACAGCGCATGCACTTCGGTTTTGTCTCATCGCACTAGATGCGTAGTTTAGTATCTCAATCAAATCAGATAGCTTCACGGTCGATAACTCACCTTAATCTTTTTAACTCGACATGTCAAACAACCCGTCTTACTGCGAGTGTACTTGGGACGTTTTCTGGGAGCAACTTCTGGACGAAGTGGTTCAACATGATGAACATGGTTATGACTGATGGGAGGCATCGAATAGTATGGTGCATGAGGAAGATATTGGACAGCTGCAGGACTGAGATGAAGGAGTTAGTAGCAATATGAGGGGAAGCAGAAGCGAACAAACTATGAGACGCTGTCGGCCATGGACAAAGAAGGAGAAAGCCTTTGACTTCAGTGTTTTCGCGTAGCATTTATAAATGCTTGGGAGGGAGATCCAAGGACATTCTGAACAGGGTAGATCACCGAGTTCATCAGATCTGGGGTCCCTGTAATTGTTGCATATCTTCCAAATTCCTAGGAGATGCCATGTATGGAGGGATCTTGTTTGTTCTGTGACACCCCATATATCAGGTACAGTCAGATCGTAGACTATAAATTCATCGGACGCGAGGAGTTTTGCTCCTTGATAAGTATGGCATGATTAATAATTTTGAATTTATGTCCATGAAATACCTAGATCCGATCGAACTCGACTCGCTCAGCTTGGGTCTTTTACCGGAGCCGCCGACTCGTTCCCATCAGTTATCTGGCTAAGACTAGTAGCAACATCTAATAAATTACTCCGGAGTGACCAGGGCTTGGGGACAAAAATGGAGCTATCTCCGCCGAAATTCGGGAAGGCTCAAGCAAAAACGGCCGACCTTGATCACAGAGTTTCACATAAAACACCACCTGACATGTGGAAGTGATTTTACTTTGACCTCGTCTTCTGCTGTCGCATACGGCCCATAACAACTCTGGATGAGTGCTGCTTGTGTCATTGATTTGAGATAAACGAGGGACCAAACACGGTTACGGATACCACTCTCTGGAGGGGAGTATTTTTGGCCCCCATGACACGATTGTTGTAAGAAGTCCGCCCCACCGAGGAAATCACTCTTTGATGACACCGAGGATTTCCCTTTCAATGCATTTTTTTGCACATCGCACTAATGGGCCTATCATTCAGAGTCACATGAGTTATATTGTAAGGCATCCACTTCCCCCAGTGGCGGGACATGAGCACTGAGTTCTTACTCAGACCTGCAGTCAGTCCTCTGAACATTAACTTGAAGTATCAGATTATGGTGGCTACAGAAGGAAAAAGCAGGAGCAGAGGATCAATGGCCGTACTCAGAGAGATTGGGGTACTGACGCAGTACAGTTGTTGCTGTTATGACAGTTGGGCTAGCATGCATATTACCGTTGGAATCCCTAATGTGAGGGCCAGGGGTGACTGCTCCTCTGCTTTGTACTTATGTACTTTCTGCAGATACTGGACCGTTCTCGCTTGGTCCGCTTAGCATAATCGCAGACATACCACAACGCGTGTATCTTCGGTGTATCTTCGTCGAGGCAAAAAACTATTCAGGTGTGTCTCCAATGTATTTGCTAGTAATCTAAGCACAATCTAAGCACGTCCTCGATAAGCTTGCGCCACCTCTGCTTAAGCAAACTATCAAGTAAGAACCTAACTATGTTGCCTTGACAAGGACCGAAAAACGAAAATCTTTATCATGGTCGCAAGCATTTAGCAGAAAGGCATGTTCCTCATCCTAGGTAGGTTGTCGGATCACTGACGCACTACTGAATTCCTGGAAGCATACACCGGTTTGTTTTGACAAAAATGTCCACAACTTGTGACTACGCAGTGCTTAACCGCCACATCCCGCGGAGCGAAATGAGGATGTCCTCGCAGTTATTCAGTTGAAACTCTGGACCATAGTTGATCTGTCGACAGTGTTCCATTTTCCTAGCAACCTTCGTCTAGTTTTTTGTGTGACAGGCCATTTGGCAGAGAAGGCTTCATCATTGATACGCGTAGGATCAGACTTGTTGTTCTCAGATAGAAGAGGGCATTTCCTGTGTCATGGTCGTCTGGGACTCAGAAAATGCCTTACATTTTTTTGAATCGGTGAACTCGCGCACACCTCCACGTCGAGATTGAAGCCAGAAATTTCGGATCCAATGGATCCCTGAATTGAAATTATAGGGCCAACGGAGAAGCAAATCACCTATTCGACAACCCGGCAGTGATCCGTTACTTCCTAATTGACCTAAGGGAGTCAAGCTTGTTAGGAGGCTTTTGTCGTAAAGGAAGACAATTATTTGACACTGAGACGAGGCTTGAAAAGCAGACTGTAGCCTACAAGCTGGCAGTTTCACTGGAATAGATATGATCGTCCTCGAGGAAGCAAGTGATTCGGCAACTTACGCGTTTATTTGCCACGAATTCTGCCAACAGTAAGGCGTTGAATAGTATGATCTGATTCTCTCTATTAAAAATGGCACCCCTTCACTACACATTAATGGACCAAATTACCCCATACGCCATAATCAAAGGGCACGGAAACCATGAGTTTTTGATGAGCTATACAGAAGTTCCATCTCTCAGATAGTGCGGAGATGGGAAAGGGAATCACCAGACGTGAGACCTCTATGGCAAACAAGGCCCTGTCTTTTTCTGTTGAATGGATCAGATAAAATATTCTTAGTTGGTCCGAATGATTTCCTCGGAGCCTTACTAGGACCCCGAAATTCATTTCCGATCTCGGACACAAAAGGGGATAACCAAGACCAGCCGGAGGACTGTTACGGTCTCAGAATCCTGTACTAGTAATAATGAGATATGGTATTGACCAGGTCAAAGCTCAGAAACCTACCCTATGAACAACTACGGTATATACAAAGGCACGTGTTCTCGACCACTTGTGTCAATTTTGTTGTCGTTGTCACGGATGCAAGAAGTGTCAACAAACCATTACAGGCGATATCTGTTGCTTACGGGTGGGAGTAAACAAATCTTCTCATCTAAAGCAGCATCTGGCAGGATCACTACGCCGAATGCTGAACTTGTCGCTATCTGACTTGGCAAAACCCAAGCTGCAAATATGGATGCCAACCACATCGTCATCATTCTCTATCAGCTGGAAACGCTATCAATTCCTCCCATCATTCAGGACAATCACTCGTCATCAAATATCTGCTTTTTTCAATCGCAATTTCAAATTCCATTAAATTTTGGGATTGCCCGAGTAAAACTAGGAGGTCTCTCCATGAAAAAATATTCTTGTGTCTAACAACCACGATCCGTTCACTTCGCCTGATACACTAATTCGTTTATCAACCAATGGATCACATCCTTTAACTATGGACATAACAAGGGCCATCATTTCTAAGGGTTAACAGGAAAAAAGTCATTCGGCCTTCGTACCTCAAAGGAGGGAGATGGTCGAAACATATCGGTGTTTCTGTACTTCTATGCGCCAGAGCCACAAGAACTATCCTAAATCACGTTCCCATAGGAGATTATCGGAAGAAGTCCATCTCAAGCAGAACTCGTGTCCATGTGGCTTCGAGACTAAAACCCACATAATAATAAACGATTGCCATCGGTTCACATACAAGCACGAAGACAGGATGATTTCAAAGTACTATCTTTTTCTTTTCTCTTTTTTTTCTTTCTCTATATCATCTCCCTCCGTTCAGTTACGAGTGACTCGGTTGTTTACATGCATGTTCAGTAATAATCATCGTAGAGTACCAATGTACTTTATCGCGGACTGCGATCGAGGACCACATTCTAAGTGTCAGAAAAAAACAAAGGCACATGTTCGAGCATGAGGTAATATCATAGAGAAATCGTTACAGGGACGTTCGTAAGGGAAATACGAAACATTCAACAGGGTATTTGTTGAAATACGAACGGGGGAGGGTACAGACGGATACCGAATACAAACTACTTGCACTACTTATATATCTATCTACATCGTGTAACGTAGCTACCAATATCAATATATGAAATTGATCCCATCATGTGCATCGCACAGGCTCGCATAGAATCCAACAGTATTGGTGAATCTTATCCACTCTCTTGACCTCAGTCTCTGTGCTATCATTTACGTCGAACAAGAGCATGCATCCTTGCATCCGACCTGACTAGATTGCCAGGGTGCACTGCTGCATGTAAAGAATGTTTGTGGGGTTATCAATACAAGCAAGGAACCAGCCATCTCAGCTGAGGATGTGACACTATCCAACAAAGTCGGAGATATCTAGATTCAGATCAGTCATGCAGACATTGTGAGACATCATTCTACTTTCCCTTGGAGTGTGAAAAGACAAGCTCGGACCAAAAATCTGTTGAAGAGTCTTTGACGAGGATCTGTAATTCCTTCCTTACATCGTTTGGTAGGCTACTCCGTGGTGTCCGTCTTCGTAAGTACCGAGTAAAATTTAAAAACACAATCACCCTTGAGCAATGCTGATAAGTCCATATTTTTTTTGTACATTTCAAAGAAATTTCTACATAATCCCTGCACACGACCTCTCTACCACTGTCGGCCTGGAGTAAGGATTCTAGTACATGCTGTATATCCAAACAGAAGCAGCACTCATTACGCAACAAACAGATCATGAGTAACAACGGTGAAAAAAGTTGGACAGTTGGGCTCAGGATGTGGGTATGCAAATATAGAGAACGGGTAACAAAGTGGCATCATCACCAGTAGTGTGGGAAATCTGTGTTGAAAAGAGCTAGACAGAGTCATTTAATCACAGCTCGCTATGATTTGATAGAGAAGATCCAGTACGACTTGATGAGAGCCTGGATTAAGAACTTAAGATCAAATGGGGCCACAGCAAAACACAATCCACTCACTGGTCGCTTGGTTTCCTCTTCGGCCAACCGTAAACCTCACTAATCCATTTAGCCATATCTCCTTCTTTTCTCATTTTCATAGTATTGACAATCCAAGGATGCTCTAGCATTTGCCCAGGAGCTGGACGATATTGTGGATCAACGACGAGACTTGTGGCAATTGATATCAACGCTGATAGGGAGGAATGAAAAGAACATACGCTTGCTTGATGAAATCCTTCATGTCGTGAGTCCACTGAACATTTGGTTCATCCTCGAGGCGGGGAGGCTGGATATGAAACAAGTATCACTGAAATAGTCCTAGTATGCTGAATTAACATACCTCGTTTTGAGTGATATAAACCATCAGCTCAATAGGGGGTAGATCATTTGGAAAGGGAAATCGGTTTTGAACTAATTCGAGGAGAGTGATACCAGTAGACCATACGTCAGATCTAATTGTATATTTCTCCCCAGATATCCTTTCCGGCTTGAGAAAACAAGATCAGCATTGATTTTCAAATTGGAAAGTGAAAATACTGACAGCCATGTAAAAACTCGTGCCCGTAAAAGTATTCGCAAGCGAGTCCACGAGTTCCCCAGAGACACCAAAATCGCACAGTCTTACAATACCCTGATTTGTCATGAGAATATTCGAGGGCTTGATGTCACGGTGTATCGTCTTTTTCCTGTGGAGATAAGCAAGCCCTTGAAGAATCTGAGAATGAGATTAACAAGATACGAATTTGAATCTGGGATGCAAACTCACTCCTTCAGCTAAGCGACCAGCAATCTTTTCGCCGACGACAGCGCCGTGGTCGCGGAGCCGTTTCCCGACCGCTTCTAAACTACCTCCCTCACAGTACTCCATGAGGATTTTGACCTCACTCGTGGATGGAGAGATGTAGGCACCATAAAAGCGAATGATATTGATATGCTGAGTAGTGGTCATGATGTGTACCTCACGCAGCAGCTGCCTGGGCGCTTGGCGTGTAGTGATGGTTTTCCTCGCTATGATTTTTCCTGATCTCTTATCTTTAACCTTGTGAACCGCGCCGCCAGCACCCTCACCCAATCTTTGCAGTTCCTCAATCACTTCATCCGACCAGTTGCCAAGATTTGCAGCCGAAGGATCGGGCTCGAGGTCAGGGTCGTCGTGGGGGGAAAGAGGCTGGGTAGTCAAGTTGTCAATCCCTTTGATTAAACTATCGAGACTGTCCAAGGGCTCAGAGGCGGTACGATTCGGCATAGTTGTGTCCTGAAAGGCCCGTAAGGTGGGCGCATCATCTGGTGACCTGTAATCAGGGGGCTGGAAATCAGGGCCACCAGTGTAGTAGGGGATGGGAGCAGTCTCATCAATTCTCAGACGAAGACCGCCAGGCCTCTGAGGAGCAGGTCTTTCAGGGGGCTGGAGATCAGGGCTACCAGTGTAGTAAGGGATGGGGGCAGTCCCGTCGATTTTGAGTCGAAGACCAGGAGGCCTCTGAGGAGCAGGTCTTTCAGGTGACTTCAAACTAGGGATTGAGAGTGCTGGGCGCTGTGGTTTGCACACACTGGGCGACCCTGTCCTCATGGGACCACGGGGACCGGCTGGTCGTGAGACACCGGGCCTCTCCATCCTTTGCCTTGGATGAGAGGATGTAGAGGATGAGACTATGGACGACAGGATGGTAATTTATGGAGGCTCAGCGGCAGAACGACAGACGTGGACAAGAGTATAAGAGTAAGAGTATGACCAATCTATCATTTGTCCTTGTTTTGTCATCGTTTTGTCATCACTTCTTTCTTTCTTTCTCTCTCTGATCCCATGACCTCCTGCTCTCCCCGTTCTACAACCTCAAGCGTCTCCTCCACGTCTTCCTCGCCCACTGCCGTTCGCAGACGGCCGGAGGCGTTGCGACTCAATCATGTCGGGTGCGTTTTCATGCTTCACTGTCTGATTACATTCATTCAGCTCTGTCCCAGTATTGACCCCAGCGAAATCATTGGCAAAGTCCTTCGGAGAGCCCGACAGTCTTCTACGCATCCTACGCTCACTCTTGACTTTGCGGATCATACTACCGTTCAGGTTCTTGTCGACGGGTATGATCCCGTCCATCGCGGCATCCCCAAGCAGCTCGAAATGGATTATGGCTTTGATGCTATCCTTTCTGCTAACAAGCCCCTCAACCTCGAGGTGATAGACTGCACGTTTGTTATGCTACAAGACGTTGCATTTGACTGCAAGCACACCCTTAAGACAGTCTCTTGGCACCAAAATCATCTTGGTCTCGCCCTCAAATTCTCGGAGAAGAACCCGCGCTGGCACTGCGTATGGGCTATTATGGAAGAGCGCGACGAAATGATGGCCACTTGTGTCTTTCGTAGTTATGATGATGTTTACTTAGAAAAGCTTCATCGGACTCCGAGGAAAAAAAACAGGTGGCCAAAATCTTCACGTCAGGATATTCCACTATAGGTCTCTCTGGTCGGGTACGTGTCCTTGCACAGCAGAGAAGTCTGGTCTCACAGTCGATTTTATTGCAGATTGCCTTGCTCATATCTGCGTCTGCTACCTGCACTATCTTATTTGTACTCAAAGGACTTCGTTTTTTGCAACCTAACTTTGCTTTATGCCAGGAGCTTTTTATTACAGCTAGCTGTTTTGTACTTGCCTTGCACTGCTATCCTTGCTGCATTTTCTATGTATCTGTCTCCTCAGAAGGTAGCGTGCTGTCAAATATCCCGTATTTATCAAAGCATTCGATGCCCCTTAATATATTGACATTGCTTTGATATGTTCTCATATCTGTCGTAGATGTTCTTGTTTTTTCTGTCATTTCCTATGGCCAAATCGCTTCAAAGCAATCAGGATGCAATTTAGCTCTATTAATGCCACTCACTGTATCCCGCAGCTATCGGACGAATTATCAGTCGGTAACTTGAAAAAGCAAGAGTCTAATCACATCGTGACGACCAATCAACTTGTGAACACATCCATAGACAGTTGCGATCAACCAAAGTGTTAGTTACCACTAGCAACACTAGCAACCCTTTATTGACAAGGCCATTTAATTTTGCGGTATGATCATTGCTTTATTCCCAACCTCGTCCGCTTCCTTATGAAACGGACCACGAAGGCATGTCTAAAAACATCATCATAACATCTCAACACATTCGAATTGGCATCTCCCGGTTGTTTAATTCAGGTGGGCCAGTTCATTACTCGGTCCATATCTTGACTAATATGATCTCTGCCAAAATCAACTAGGAGATTCTACCAGAAGATGAACGTCCCTAGTCGATTTCTGAGACAAACTTTTCACGGGGGAATGCGGCGCCAGCTAATTTCAGTTCCAGATTTACTAAAGACACGGGCGTTGATTTTGTGAACCAAGAGACTATACGAGGAAAGAAGCCATCTCATGGTAACCTAGTGTGAAAACGAAATAACACCAGTCAACGCCCGAGACAGACAGGTTGTCAAGATGTTCGGATTGTCTTTCCCATTCTCTCGGGCTCTCGGTGCGTACGAAATTCGAGTCGAGCAGAAACTGGAGCAACACCAAAACTTTGGCGCCGATGAATCTCTCACGCGATTCACGGCATTGTCTAAGAAGCACTAGAACAAGTATCCTATCTTCCAAAAGATAGCTTACCGACGTCTTCAATGATTCCTATAGTACACTGATTTTCGAGGGTCCTCGTGCGCTGACCCATTCCCGATTAAGCGATGCATATCGACGGGCAAAACCGAAAAACAAGGCAATGTTCCAGACCATGCCCAAACATAGATCTGAGAGTATGTCGAGTTCGCAAAATTGACAATAAGCTCCAAAGTAGACCGGGAATGACCTTGCAAGTAGTGACTTAGAACACCTGTCACTGCTACCAAAGGAAAACAGACAAATGAATTACAGTCTATTCGACAGGTATCCGAGGAGCAATTTGAACAAAGGTAACATGAGGCCACGGGATTCAGGAGTGGAGACCAATAATTTCATGTATGAGTCATCGTAAAGGGACCCATGGAGTTGAAGTGGTCCCAAGAGCAAACGTTAAGCTGTACTCTGTTGCCCACAGGAATAGAAGGGTCACTGCACAAAATACAGTTCGTGCACGAGCCGATACTGGGCGGTTATGTACCAAGAGAGAGTGATACACTTGGCATAGGGGGTGATCCTATCCCACGCTTTGTTTGGCCCTTCATCTATGTCGACAATAACAACTAAGACATCCCCTCGCATATCCTTCGCGTCAATCACGCCCAACAACCTTGGAACTGTTCGTAGACTCAACTCAGTACTCTTCCCAATCAAGTATAGTGAAAAATTCTATCGTGACATCCTCAAACCAGAAGTGGAGGAGTTCTGCAAGCTCAGTACGGACTTCCAACATCGTTACTGCCACCTTCGCTGACAGAATCATTTCAGTCTATTTTAATGACATCCCAGTATGTTGTCCATCCCTCATGGCTTGTATATTTTTATGTACCTCTGTTTGCGAAGGTTGGAATTATATGCTGCCGGTTAGAGAATGAGGATGGTCAGACGAGTCTGTATATCATGACCATGGGCGTCTTGGCCGTAAGTCGATTCTTTTCCTCAAAGATGATAGCAGATCCCTGATTGACCCAACTAAGCCATACAGATCCCGAGGACTGGGGTCACAAAGCCTTCAACTGGTACTCAAGACCGCGGAAAATCATACTAAGCCCAAAATCTCAAAAGTCTACCTCCATGTACAAGTGTCCAATGATCCAGCCAAAGCCCTCTATGAACGTCATGGATTCACGGAAGTGAAGATACACGAGGGTTATTATAGGAAAATCGATCCTCATGACGCCTGGGTGCTCGAGAAAATGCTTTGAAGGTCGAGCTGAAGAAACCATTGAAGGTCGATACAGACCATGCAGGTGTGCACATAATTATATAGATGTTTCTATGTACAGTACACTAGTCACAGATATCCAAGCTGAAGATATTAACCGACTTATAGATAGTCTATTGAATAATCTATGAAGACCATGGCTCTTCCGGCTTTCCACATGCCTTGACAAGCTTGAAAAGTATATCAGCGATTGCTTACACATAGTGTAATTCCTCTCACCTGATGGCGCTTTAGTGCATCTTTTCTTGTGAAGGTTTTCCCGCAGCCTCCATTACAAAAAAAAGGCTTTTCGCCAGAGTGTGTCTCTCTGTGCCTCTTGAGATCATGTTGGCGATTGAATGACAATGTGCACAAATCACATGAAAATGGGCGTGAGGGCGATGCTGAATATTGGGATGACGATGTTGGCGCTGGTGTCAGAGGAATTTGGGGTGGATATTGCGGTGACGCCTGATAAGACGTCGGGCTCGACGGCTGCGAAATGTATGCATCCTGTGTTTGAGAGTAAGACCTCTCCTGTGATCGCCCCTCCAATGATGAATAATGTGAATAGGCATAAGACTGTGAAGCCGACCGGGAATAGGGCGAGGGATAGGGACGCGTTGATTGCGGTTGGTGAACTGATGGGTGATGAGTGTGGCGTTGGCCGTGTAAAGTGGCGTTATCTTCAGAAGCCTGGCTCGGGGTAGATGAATAAGTGTGGTACCCTGCAGTCAAAGCACTTGTGTGGTTATTTGAGCTCGGATAGTACGAGGACGAATATCCTTCGCCTCTGGTTGGTGAATGAATTTCCCCATTGTAGATCTGGCCCATTGCCTGAGCAGAAGCCGAAGGCGCAATGCCCTGATATTCGATAGGGGAATAATTGGCTGTAGGAGAGTAAGGTGCAGAAGCATTGGTCCAATGCATATTTGAGTATTGGTAGGATCGACGGTCAGCCATATACAACTCGAATAGAATGAGAGTTTTCCGCCCAGATCCTGGCATAAATATCTCGAAGAAACGGGCGCTTGAATCTCCGTTTTCGTCGCCAAGTTTTCGTTGTATTACCAAGGCTGGTCATCAACTAGTTCTGCAGTCAAGTATGTGTACCTGACTTCAATTGATGTCCTCGACGTCAAATCGCGACCTGTCGTTTGCAGATACCCCGTCTCCATGTTAATTTGGGTCCAGAATTGGTTAGTTCAAAAGGGCGCAGCCGCTATCCAGAACGAAATATACAACGCTTGAAGTCATCATTCGGAGATTTCCCGTCTCCCATCAGTATATGGGAACCCCCACACAAGTGCTTCATGAACTACATCCCGGGGGAGATGCCGACTCTACTGACTCGAGGACCGCAATACTAGTCGCCAATTACTGCTTTATCGCGGTTTGTCCATGGAGGATACGGTTGTTGAGTCAGGCGATTTACCATACAGCCAGACTACCCCTTGGCATGATCAAATATAGAAGTATTACCTTATTGACGTGGCTTCACTACGTTCCTGGTCATTCACAAATAGTAGCTTCCATAAACTGTCTCGTGTTCCAGGAATAGCTGTGCTGGCCATTCGGCGCATGCTAACAGTAAAAAGGCAATGTGAAGAACTTGAATAGAAATCGTCTTTGGAACGACAGGACGTAAATTTTATCGGCTTGAAACAATGATGGATAATGGGATAGGTACTGATGCGTCAAATATTTTGCAGCGTACCGTACCTTGATGCGTAATATAATCAACGATTCAAATGAATAGCAAACAGTAATCGGTGTCAGAAGAGAAGGTTACCGATCAAGATTTTCCTTACTGCAGTTTCAGGGTGGCAGTGCCATGCCAGGTGCTGCGCCAAACACACTCTGCTCCCTAGATCGCTACCGCCAAAACCGTTAGACACAAGATAGTCTGTCTGTCTATCATCCTTTCTCATTTCGTATCTGTACTATTGTACTAAAAACTAAGCTAGTGTTACAAAAATGACCTTGTAAAGATCTAAGGTGACTCATCATTGAATGTAATATGATAATTGAGCGACATCATGAAATTGAATATCAAACTAGTACTCAGTAATCTAATCGTTCGTCCAACCTTCCGTGAATCGGTAATGATTTGGATACAATCACGTCGCATCATTGATCGATCAGCACGTTCACTGTTTAGTCAGGCTCAACCTACGAGAACAACGCCTCGGGGCCAGTCAAGTCCTATTCAACCAATGCTGGACATTACCTCCGTCGGTCCTTGATCGGTTGTTCTGGAGAATCGAGCGTTAATCTGTTGGGAGGCAGAAGTTCAAGAGTCTTGATTGGTTCAGTTTGGAGCTGATCGTTCAATTGTATCGTAATATAGTGACCTGAAATTAAACACAGACACTTATCAGTGGGGTTCTGTCTACTCAAGGTAGCGAGCAATCACCAGGCAACCGTGACTTTTTTGAAAGAGGAAGAATGTATTCTCCGCTTGCGAAGCCAGGTACCGTGAAGTGCATTGGTAAATTCTTGAGGACAGGCAAGCAACTGCCAGCCAGTAGTGAAACCTTGGTGATTGCGTCTCGCTCCAAACAGTTGTACTGAATAATGCAGCCCATTGATTTCGTTATTCTGAACAAATTCCAAAATACAGGGTTCCATTCAACGGGATGGAGCAATCGTCTCTCAAAAATATCCCTTTAAATAGCTCATCTCCAAGTTCTGCTTGTCCAATCTACAAGATCCATCGACCAGATATGGATGCCCGGTCTATTTCTTCCGTCATATATCCATCAATCATCAGTCATCAGTGAAGAAGTACCCTGCGAATTATTCCTTGTTTGGCAATTGATGTATACTAGGCCATGTTTCAATGTCAAACACTTTTCAAACACGACAACCTAAATTTTACGCTCTTTGAATGAAGAAACGCGGTCACTCTGCCGAAAATTCCCGGGCCCCATCCAAGAAGCGAGCTAAATTGGGAATGCAGGCTCGACTGGACACATTTTTTGATGCTCCTCCTACTAAATTGTGTTTGACGCAGTCAAATGCCACCTTATTGACCGAAGAGCAACAAAAAATAGAAAACATAAGAGGATCCACCTCGCGACCATCTGTGATTGACGTTGATGAGGATGACATAGATTTAAAACCCATTCTACTGGATCTTCCCCCGGAATCGAAGGGAAAGGAGGTCCTACGTCAGCTACCTTCCAAAGAGACCAAATCACTTGAGTTCAACCCATTGGATATTGACCCAGTTAATTATTTACCACATGAACAGCCTTGGCTCCAAAATGGTGCCCCATATGGATTCCTAGCCCATTGTCTTTCGATACTATCACAGACACGATCGCGTATTGCCATAGTCAACACTTTAACCAACTGTCTACAGACAATCATCATCAAACATCCAGGATCCTTACTCGCTTCTCTATATCTTTTGTCTAATAGCCTCGCACCCGCGTATGCACCCGTAGAACTTGGGCTTGGACCTTCAAACATTTCTCGTGCTATCCAGAACATCTCTGGAGTCACTCCTGCTGTTTTGAAGCGGCTTTACAACACCTTGGGAGATCCTGGGGATGTTGCAATGTCTGCTAAATCGAACTTACGGACATTGGTTCCTCACCTTCCCTTGACAATATCTGATGTGTATAATTCTCTGCGCGGAATCGCTCACTTAAAAGGTCAAGGGGCAGCAAAGCAGAAACAGAAGGTTGTCGAGAAACTTTTAATATCGGCTCATGGAGAAGAGATTCGCTATCTAACGAGGACTCTTTGCCAGAATATCCGAGTAGGGGCAGTCCGCACCTCTATACTCACGGCCTTGGCTCGGGCTGTCGTCCTCTGCCATGCATCGACCAATATATCAGATCTCAATATGGACCTACAAGTCCCATTCTCTTTGCTTTCCAAAGTTCAGTCGTCCTCTCTCGACGCCAAAACCAAGGCTATGGAACCTGCACGGGCTAAACTCAACGCCGTCTATGCAAATGCTGAAGCATTGGTCAAAAGGGTGTTTGTCAAACACCCCAATTTTGACGATATTGCTTCAGCAATACTAGATTTCGGCCTCCCTGACCTCGAAGAACGAGTACCCCTCACGATCGGTCAGACCTGCACTAGCTATACTCGCACCCTCTTACTTTCTTACTAGGTATTCCTTTACATCCTACTCTGGGGTCACCTATTCATTCACTCGACGAAGTTTACGAAAGAATGGAGGGCCAACCCTTTGTTGCTGAACTCAAGTATGATGGGCAGAGAGCTCAGATACACGCTGCCTCAGAGAATGGAACAATTGTCCAGTTCAAGATATTTTCACGCCATTTGGAGGATATGACCACCAAGGTGCCTATTTTTACCAATTTTCTGATCGAATCTTCATATCTTCTCTTTTAGTATCCGGATGTTCAGGCATTGATAGCTTCTGTTCTGAAAAACACGTCTTCAATATCGACCTTTATCATGGATTCCGAGATTGTTGCCGTCGACTCACGTACTGGTGCCCTCAAAAGTTTCCAAGAGCTATCCAATCGAGCCAAGAAGGATGTCAAGCTGAAGGATGTGCAAATATCCGTCTGCGTGTATGCGTTTGATCTGATGTACTTAAACGGAGAGGTGTGTGAGTCCAATATGAATTGAAAATGGTGACCTGGTTTCATGGCCATGTAGATACTGTTACAGAAGACCTTTAGGGAACGAAGAGCTCTTCTGCGCACCCACTTTGCTCCGAAGAAATCCGATGACTTCGAAACTGCTCGATTTTCTCACGTAGAAGGCATAGAGAGTGAAGCAGGTAGAGATCAGATCCAAGAGTTTTGGCAGCGTTCCGTAGAAAGTCAGGCTGAAGGTCTAATGGTCAAAGTTGGTGCTCTCGGTAACCCGCATTTGTGGCTATTGATCACCATTCCAGCTTCTCGATAATCTTGTAGTCCCTGAAGAGAATAAAAAGGGGTCCAGGAGGAAAAAACCCCTGCCAGCGACATACGAGCCAGATAAACGGACGGCGGCTTGGTTGAAGCTCAAGAAAGATTATGTTAATGGGGTTGGTGACAGCTTTGATTTAGTGCCGATTGGTGCATGGTATGGCAACGGACGGAAGGTGAAATGGTGGAGTCCCATACTTATGGGTCTATATGATCCGATTAGTGGTCGGTTTGTCGCTGTGTGTAAGTGTATGTCTGGTAAGTATTGTCATTAATTTCTTTCAGACGGTCGCTTATCAGATGTTGGCAGGCTTCACGGATAAATTCTATCAGGTTTGTGGGCCCAACCCCTGTCTGGTAATTCTCTTCTGAAGATAGTCAAGGAACTGAGAGAGAGATATACACCATCAGACGAGGATGGAACGACATGTTCCGCGCGACCATTATGGGATTGTGACTTTGGAGGCGAGTGGTGGTTTTTCTATCTGGCAGGGTCTTTGAATGCTTGCAGGCTTCAAGCCTAATGTCTATTTCCAGCCACATGAGGTATGGGAAATTCGCGGGGCGGAGTATGTCCATATGTCATAGCCATTCTTGAAGCTTGTCTAATTTTAACCACCAGTATCACTCTAAGTCCCGTGTCTGTGGCGGCCAAAGGACTGATATCCTCATTTCGTGGTCTGAGCCTACGTTTTCCTCGGTATTTAAGGAGGAGAGAAGACAAGTCCAGTGAACAGGCTAGCACGCCTGAGTTTATGGCTTCCATATGGCGGAAACAACAAGGAAACCGTCAGGAGATTGATGACGGAGATGAATTGATAGATGCAGAATTCCTCGTCTCCTCTGCTGCATCTGAAGAAGATATCTGATGCATGTGTAGTTTATCGTTGTAGTTGTACTTTATGTTCATACTTCACTCCCATCATGTGGCACATCTGGTAATTGTACTCGGCCTAGACCTATCAGTAGAATCAGAAGAACAGTCCAGAACCCTCTCTATGTGGAAAATGAGCACACGAATATACTTATTCAATATTTCTGGTTGCGGTTGCCTACATGCGGGAAGTCGGTTAGTGATTTCTTGTTCAATTTTGTATGACCAATGCAACTACCTTCCCTCCCCGCCCCCTCGGTAATCTAATTGAAAAACCGTCTTCCTGGTTCCTTTACAATTACGCCTTTTCCATGCCTTGAACATTAAGTGAGAACCATCAATACTCGAATGTTTAGTGCCCCTGTCTATTTACAAGCCGCTATAGGGATTTATATTATTGTTTCTTTATCTCGACTACCTTTTGCTGGCCACGCTGCTTCTTTATCGACGACAAGCACAAGCCTGATACATGTCACTCTGAAATATGAGAATTTTCAGGAACAGCGCCGACGCTCCTGAGCTCCGATGTATTCATCGGTACCATCTTTCGAAACGCCCTGACGCTCGATGATAGCTACCAGATGATGATACGGTGATCCGTATATCAGAGCTTTCAAACTTGCTGTCTGTCTGAGCTTCTTGGTTTCTTGGGCTTACTGGACTCATTCCGACTCTCGTGTAAGTATTTTGATCGATCCATTGTAGTCAAAAAAAAGCAGGTGGTTGATTTAGCCGGTGGTTTCGCAAAGTGAATGCGTCGAACCATGTCAAACCGCCGAGGCATGTATTTGATCAAGACGACGACTATGATGAAGCAGATTCTGAGATAATCTGCAGGTGAATGACAAAATGCAACAAGGCATTTTGATCTACAGGCCCTCATCTAGAGCTTGTCTCCAGCCAACAATCTGACTCTCAAGTAACCGTTGATACATGCTTGCCTCAGTCCCCTCCTGCCCAAAGATCTCACGATTGACGCGAGGAAGAACTTCAGTGACTACTTTAGTCCATTGTGGATCTCGGTCTTGAGGATCTAACCTTATTTGCAGGGTACCATAGGTCAAAAGGAGCTGAAACTTGTACATGAGGGGAACCGAAAATCCATCTTCTGCGACATTCTGAGGTGTACGAGTTTCTACTAGACGTAGTACCTCAAGCGTAGATGGAATTGATGGTCTGGCTGTCGGCTGAAATTCCCTGTTAAGGTCCCGATGGTCTGAGTCTAATAACTCCTTCGCTGGTGGCCGTATTCTGGGCTGTGGTTTCTGAGCCTTTCCTGAGGTAGGAAGTCCTAATCCACTGATCACCATTTGATGAATTCCAATCTTGAATTTGAGTGCTTGGACATTGGTGGAGTGGCCAAGCTGAAATAATACTTGATGAAGCCGAGAGGGCGATGGAACGCGGGTATACAAGGCGACTGCGACCTTATTCAATTCTAGCTCCACTGTACTTGTCAGATTTATAAGCTACGAATAGAACAGTGATGCATATACTGGTTCATACAAAGCGCTACGTACAAGAGACAGGAGGCGACCTGCCAGCATCTGTCGCTGGAGCAGGGTTTGTTGGAGACAGAGCGCGATGATATCAATCGGGGATTCGAGGTGAGTCTTTCCATCTTGGTCAATTAGTTGATCAGCGAGCAAAGACGAACATGGAACTTCAACGATAGAGTGAGATTGAAGCGATCATATTAGGCGTGCAGTTCTTACTAGCTGCTGTAGTTGTCTGCTCGTCATGTTCAAAAAGACTAACAAGCCAATCAAGCAAAGGCCAAGCATTTTCTTGCACTGCTATTGGTAAACCTGTCTGCAGGTCAGCATCGAGTTTGACACAGCTGAGTCGTTCCGACTGGTGTTTTGCTTTAGGTTTGGCCCTCATGGTCAGGGAAAGTGCATTCTGTCGTAAAGAAAAATCCTTGCTCAAAAGTTCCCAACAATCTTGGGATTGCATGATGCATGAGGCTCGTCTTGCAACCATTGATTCTGCCTCATCGTGATCAAGTACTAGATCATGCGGTGATCTACGGCGAGGTAGGGCGCGAGATAATCTATCAGGTTGACTGGTATGAAGGTATTTCAAGAGGACCTTCTGAGCATCAACTACAGTTTTCATGGACAATTGCGATTGTTGTTGCTTGACAATCTTGGACGGTGAGATTTGAGCCGAGGAGTCGACCTCATCTTGCGAGCTCTCCATCGGTTGTAGTGAGAGATAAATCAATTGGCGTATATGAGGGCTATATGAGTTTAGAGTGATGATTGATGCTTCGATATCGAGTGCGCTCACGGCCAAGGGTTGAACTCTGAGGTGCACAACTGCTCAAGGGTAGCAATAGCTGTTTCATATTGGTGTTCTTCGAAGCAATTGTTAACGAGCTCACGTTGAGCTTTAGTGAGTTGCCATGTGTTTCCCTTGTACACCATTGTCGGGATTCTAAAGCAGTCACGGATAGCAGTCACGATCAAACAGAGACCCCAGGCACGACCCATTATCTATAGACCCCAACTCAAGAGGTAACAAATTAAAGAAAGTCCAATGTCTCCGGCATCGTATTGTCGGTCTGGCTACGGTAGGAGGGAGCCTGTAGTGTGTATCAGCAGTTATGATACCTTCAAAGATCTGGAACCACATTATGCACTCCCCAGACAGAGTGGGACCCTGTTTCCGAAGGTTCTTTACGCCAATTTCTTGTGACTGTTGAGACCGATTGCTGAACGGATATTTCTGGTTAGAATTTTTCATGGACACTTTGTATTAGGAAATGTGTAGGATACCTCAGTTACGTTCCACATTACCGATGTCAGTTATCATAATCATTCAGACATTCACTGGGAATGTAGCTGGATATTCTTTTCAGTTTGGAACCCCGATTTGGATCATGGTCAAACGAAACAGTATGTCAGCTTGGGAGGCTGCACTATTGTCGTAATATCAAGTACAGTATCAGACTCCTTCTCCGAATGCAAATCTACTGCATTTGTGAAGGGCCATGGTTATATCATCTTTGGCTGTTAGACTCCGCATGATGTCAACAAGTGGCAAAGTAATGAATTTCAGGCAACCGGGCCAAGGTTTACATAGAAAACTAAATCCTAATATTCCTTCGTTGAACGGCTGAAGTAGACAGGATGATGGCAGGACATTCTGTATGTATTGGGAGGTTTCACCCTATCTCTGATTCAATTTCAAGTGGAATTGGATAAAGCTACTCACCCTGTACCAAACTGTAGCGGAGACGCTAAATATCACCGATAGCAAGAATTCCGGAGCCAGAAGTCTGCTATCTGACTTTTTGGGTGCATTTCTGCTCAGCAAACTCGTTCTGTACGGGCTCACATCAGTGTTCCATTGAATGTAGGCCTCTCTAATGCTCTGCCTGGCGCTGTACCTGCAGACCATTAAACTCCCCTGTCTAGACACAATATTCCCTAGGTAAGAGTCGTGAGCATACTCTCATATCACTATCGGTCTCCTATCTGAGAGACCGCCTGGTTTGATGTATCGGCAGTCACCTTAACCAACCAGGCACAAACAAAATACTGGGAAATTTGAAATCATGTTCGTCTGAGAAAATGTTTGTTCGTTTGGTGAACCCATTTCGATTCTTCTGGCGAAAGGCTCATTCAACTATGTCAGAGGGATTGGCAACTCCGGGTCCAGTGGAAAAATCTATCCACAGGAAGGTTAGACCGCTCGTTGATCGTTGTTACAAGGGTGTCACTACTGATACTTCTGGGACTAGTTGACCGACCTCCTAAAGCCAACTGACCTGACGATTGAAAATGACTCGTGGAAGCATTTTCATCACGCTGCCATGCGAGAACAGACCGGAGGTAACGGAGAAACTCGTAAGTACGAGAAAACATCAGCTCTTCGGTTGTAACACATGTCCTAGACTTCTCAATTCGGATTGTCTCCAATGCTTTTGAAGGCAAAGTATGTCTTCCAGCCTAATTTTCTTGGAATTATCGTGACTTGGTCCAACAATTCTTTGTTTAGAGTCCCATACAAAGGCATCGAATGATTAATTCGGCATTATCGGAAGAGTTCACTCAGGGACTGCATGCTTTGTCACTTAATACCAAAACGGAGGCAGAGGCAAAACGGATCGTATGATAATTGTCATGCCTAGTTACTCAACATTGGTTTGTGCTCCTGCCTTGGACGCTCCCACACTGATCTTCCCCGCAGTATCAAGGCCTGACACTATCAGCAAAGAATGTGCATAAAATGACTTTTTGTTCATTCTCAAGTTTTCAACGTGGTGTTCGAGTGCAGTCTGGGGTAGCGTGCATGATACACTACAATGTCCTACTGTACACAAAAACACAAACCAGATCACCAACTGATCTGAAAAAACACAGACGAAAGAGCGGAGGGAAAAAAAGAGGAGGAAAACCAAAAAAGATGTTACAGAAAGCCCAATAATGCCTCCAATGAAATACTGCTGGACCAAGAGAACACAGTCAGATCATCCAAAAGAAATGAAACAAAGTGTTTTGATGTCATTCTAACTTCACCATGAATCATTGACAATCGTTGAGAATGTGCGTTCTTGTTGGAACAGACTATCACACTCACTGGATTGCAGAGCAAAGAATGATTAGACTCAAGATTTTGTGAAAAGAAACATGTCTTAGACAGTGGATGTTATGATTTAGAATTTTCTTCATCCTCTTTTTTCCTTCTTTCATTCTGGATACTAGATAACTCAACCACATGCCTTCCATAATTTAACCTTGTACGGTGTCCTCTGACTATTCTCTTCTGCCACACTCCTGGTTACCTTGATCATGAGTACTCATTACTTCTTTTCTTTGACATATGGTCACCTCTTATGCTTCTGATGACTCATTCCAAAAATCAATAGGTTACTCAACACTTGAATCTATTGAACTTCTCCCTCCACAAACTGCTTTACCTAAAACTCTAATAAACCACAAAGAGTTGTACCTTAGGTTGAAGGAAAGGCTATAACTGGTAGCTATGTTGATATATGATACTATCTGTACTAACTAACCCTCAGTTGCCACACCAACAATTTTAATGCACGTCAGATGGGATGACAGAGCCAGGGTCAAAATATACAATGTCTTCGGATTTTTGCAGCTCCGGCTCGTGAGTTATTCTCCTAATTGAAAACCAAGCCTTGTATACACAACTTTACATGGTACGACATACTTTGCTGAGCTCTTGTCCGTTCATGCTGCTGTCCGTAGCGAGGGATGAAACCATATCGTCGAACGGATACGTCAGGCTTACTCACCGAAGTTGTTTGAGAGCCTAAGCGACCCTCGGGCTCGCAGAGGAACTGCTGCATGAGGTCCACGCCTTCATGTGAAACGTAGAAGCAGCTTGCAGTCGATGTTATTCTGCCTGGTGACGTTTTGCTGCAGTAGAAAGAATTGATGTTCATACTGAACATGAAACGAGCAAAGGAGGGTGGGAAACCGGCCAGGAAATCACGACGGAAATCACAACACAGACACCCAGTCACACTAGTGCCTTGATAAGATTTTGCAAGATCTGCAGCTATGAAATTGAGGATCTCCGTATATCAAGTTGTGTCGTATCTTGGCCAAAGGATCAGCATTCATGGATACACCGATTGGAGGCTAACAAGTCGCACTTCCTTCCATGTGAAGGTAGTATCTTAGTCGTCCTTCCCATCAACTTCTCGCAGAGTCATTCGCTTCGTCTAACACTTGCAACACCAAAAAAATAGCATGCCTATGCAGTAAGTGCGATGTGAACACTATCCGCGCCAGCGATCAGCCCGTAACAGCATGAGTACCAACAGGAAGTGTTTTGGGCCCAAAGTCAATTGTCCTGTAGAAGCAATGGGATGATCTGAGATCGACCTAACAGAAAATGTGTAGAATTTATAGAATTGATGGGGGTCGATCTCCAATCGTGCAACTCGTGTCAGGTTTAATATTACGATGAATATAGCCACTTCAATGTCAGGTCTCAAAAACCAATATTAGCCGTCGTTAAGGTGTAGGATCACGAAAAATTTCAACAAGACACACTCTTGCGATGTAGAAGCGAGCAAAGTCTTCTTCGAAAACATCCCAGTCTATCAATAAATTGAGAAGGACTGAGAAGGCCACCACCGCCCATGTACTAGAGATCATTAATGGAATGAGTGCGGATATGAGAGTTATATGAAATCAATATTAGCTGTCGATAACATACTTGATTGGAGCTCCTCAAGATATAGATTATCGCTATCTTGGATGATTTTTCACAGCAGATTCGGCATCACCCATAAGTGCGTGGATCCTCGGGGCATATATCATCCTTTCGCAGCTGGAACGCATCAATGCATTTTGGTTGCGAAGGACCAAAGAATTTGACTCAATGTTTGGCATAATTTCGTTTGTCAAGAAAAGTCGTCGGGGAGTCCTCACGCCATGAGACAGGTCCCAGAAAAGTGCTCGATATATTGAATGAAGATGATACTGGCATCAATCTTTCTCCGTTCACACAATAGTTTGATTCATTTCGTTGCCAACGAACTCTGCTTTAAACAGGCATCCTTGATCACCTTTTCTTTGGTAGAGTGGCAAGATCCTTGCAACTACTGCTCTTTCGAAGGTACTCGGTCTTGAAGACGGTGGAGATAGCTCTTCGTCAATTGGATCGAGGTCTTCTTTTCTGTAAATTTCGATTCCAGCGTCCTATAAAGCTTCTAGATTTCCCCTGATGTCCGTCGATGTTTAATGGAGCTACTTAATTTTCTTTTGCAATAGTCGTTAAGAAGATGTGTTAGTACCCAGACCATCTTACATTTGCTGAGAAAACCTGTGGTCCTTTATCGCTAGCGCCTGGTTGGTCTGCCCAACACGAACCTCAACAGATTGACCCAGAGTACATTCAAAGATTGCCGTCTAGTAAAAAGAAAACAGTGAACTTGTCCGACTTCTAAGCTTCCTCAAAGTGTTGCGTTCCCGTTCAATAGGACTTTCAATTGGGCCAGCATCCGTCATATTCGAATACGTCTTTCAATCACAGTGGAGACACACATGAAGAGACACAAAGCCCTGGATTGAGACAACGCTACCTTTTCCTCCCCCGTGACAGGGCCCGCTTCAACAAACTGGATTGATGAGAACTTGTAGCAGGTATATCTTAGAACCACTTACAATGCCGATTGATGTGGTACTACTTGGTTTATCAGGCTAGCGTAAAGAAGTCTTGTGAAGGTAGGGGCTGTTCACAGGAAAGGGCCCGGGACTGGAGGCACCTACTACAGTCCTCTAACAAAATAGCGGGAGCTGGTGAGCTGGAACCATTGTGGGTGCACGTGCTTGGTTACTTCCAATTCTCGGTTGGTTAGAAGCTTTCTGACATACTCCACCATAATGTTCCCTCTCATTGTATAGATGAAAATCCTATATATCTCTGCCGGTAGCAGAGTGTTGACAGAAACGAGGGTCTGCTGTTCCTCACCGAGATCGCATTTTGAGTGGCTTCTTCTCAGAAAGAAGGCTCGATTATCTAAGTTCTTACCTTGGCCAAAAGTTATCCTTATCCTCTCCTCTCTGCACCTGGCGTTTACGGCAGAGGATAAGGCCTTCAGGATCTATGCCAGATCGATCTGTAAACCAGATGCAAAAGCTGGTTTCGACGAAGCCGAGGCCGTCAGAGAGAGCAACCGTATTGGCCGACGGTGGATACAGTGGAACACGAGGCTTTCATTATGGATTATGAACATGACAACACTAACGACACATGCTAGGCATTGACACCGCTTTCTCAGAGCTCAGATCGGGCGAGGATTCGGCGTACCGGCCTCCTGGACTCTTCTCTCTTCTCTTACGCAATGGGCAATCAACAACAACAAAAATTAGCCTTTGTTTGGATGCTGCTTCCTCCTCTTCAACTCCCAGCTCACTTGCACCTCCTGCCCTGTTTCAAGTTAACCCTTACCTGCACCCGATCGCCTCCACGCTACCTCGTGCGCTCCTGAAGTGCATGCCATCCGCATTGCAGGGATCGCCCACCCGTTGCAATCGACTAGCCAAAGCATTCCAAATCAGCGTGGTCTTTGATACTTATATTGAAGTTCTATCCAGTTTTGTTCCGTTAATAATCTCCTTCTCCTCTCTCCCACCTATTACTATTTGTTTAGTATTATGTCGAACAAGGGACAGTACTATACCCCAGGTAATGTTGGGAAGCGTAGAGGCTCTCCAGAAGAAAGCAGTGTATCCTTTCAGGGACAGGGTGGGCGAACTGTGCTCCCTCCTATTTCTTCGTTTTCATTCTCACCTTTTCCAGGTCTGTTATTCACATCGTGTTCTAAACACTGCACTCAACATTTCTTCCTCGCGCACAGTGTCCTCGTCGTATAACACACAATATGCGCAGCCCCGTTCTTCCCCGAGTAGAACCATGCTGAATCAGTCTTTCTACACCCAATGGCCCCCTAGCAATAGTAGTATGGATCTTTCTTTAAACATCTCCTCTAACCTTATGGAAACATTTATTTTGGTAGCTCTTGCACTGCCTGAACAAACGCTTGTCCCTAATTACGAACCACAAGATCGCTATGGTGTCCAACCGTCTTACCCGACCTATCTCTCCCCACGGCCTTCGCCGCCGATACTTCAAGGTCCGACGGATTCCAGGAAGCTTCCTCCGCTCTCTATTACCTCAACCGCAGGCGTGGACAGGTGGCAGCAGAGTCCTTATCAAATCTCTCACAATTACGCGACGGCGGGGATCCACTCTCCAACAGCGTCTTATCCTACTTCTTATACTACCTATTCAAGTGGAGGAGCTTATACATACTTACCGACAGACAATCTTGAGATGAGTGCTGGTCTTTTTGACCTTGAGACACAGGTCCACTCGTCTTCCCCGGGTCCGTACCGGACACCGGTGGTGGACAGTAGTTCAACCCCGCCAGCCCCTCCCATTTCGCCTACCACGACAACTGAGGAGCCAACTATCAAGAAGAAGCGCACGCGCGCAAACCCCGAACAACTCAAAATTCTCAATGAGACCTTTGAACGAACGCCGTTCCCATCGACGGAAGAACGCATGTTTTTGGCTAAACAGCTCAAAATGTCACCGAGAAGTACACAGATATGGTAATTGCCATCCAACTTGCCAATGCAGATGAATCTCTATCCAGAGTACTGATGAACGATGGTTTCCTTGTAGGTTTCAAAACAAAAGGCAGTCGAAGCGCTTGCCCCACCGCCATTGGTCAAATGGCCACACCCATTCAACAACTGCTCACACCCATTCGGCCCACACCCAATCGACAACTACCCCTAGCCATTGCCAGGCATCATACTCTGTAACTCCACCTGCAACTACCCATTGCTCCTCAAGGGGACATGGGCCCATCAGTTCGTCTACAGACCCGACGTACATCACTCCTTCGCCAGATCAAGGTCGGTCTCATCAGTCTTCCTCCCCGCACCACCAGCTTCCCGGTCAAGACGATTCCGTGGGACCTTCGAAGTGGCCTTCTCGAGGCTTCTAAAAAGAAGACAATGTTCCATTCTTTTCTCCCACCAATCGACATAACTACAGCCGTTCTCTGAGTTCATTATCTCGCTTCTTATTACGGTAGAACGTCCTTCAACTTAGCACCCGTTGATCAATGGCTATCTCATCAACTCTCAATACCTCTGCATTCTCACAATGCTATCTCGTATGCTTTTCTGTGTATATTGGTATCTTTTAGGTATCTATCAAATTATATTGTCAGCTAGATATTTTGTTTTAGTTTGTCGTCTGTATACATTGTCCCTGAAGGTCAACGTTTAGGAGATCTAGGCGGAGATCTGAAGACGCGAAAGCAATCTTTGCCATTACTCGTGTGTCATCTCACACTTAAGCAAATAATTCGAGAAAGCGAAAATCACGTTTTCGAAACCCTGATTCACATAGAAAAGAAACCAACTAAATTAGGTGGCACACTCGACAGAAGCATCATCTCGAAGGTGAGCAGCTAGAAGGGAATTAGATCGACCCGATAGATAAAATTTGACCGCCCGCGCTCATACTGACGACAAATGAAAGACCAGTTTGGAGAGAAGTGCCTAAAGACTCCGTCTCCATCCTAGTGGTCAGTGACTATCATGAGAAAAAGATAAAAGTGTGTACCTCGTTAATAGTTGCTCCTGACCAGGCGATTCTTGGCGAGACTTCGGGACTTAAGCCGGCAGTGGCCGGTCCCCGTAAGACCTGAGACTGACGTATTTGAGGGAAATTGACCTCCAGAAACTCCAGAGCCTGTCGGAGCTGAGACAGGAGACGAATCCGAAGCAGAACGCCGTGGAGTTATCCCACCAGAATCTGTTCCAGGGTTGTCACCGAGAGTAACAGGCGGAGGTCCAGGGATAGTGAATATGCCAAAATCTCCGTAGATGAAGGGCCATTTTACATCAAGATATATATCCTGAAGGGTTGCAAGATCGCTATCGGAAGGTGTACCTGTTCCAGACCCGGTCACATGAACTTGCCTGGAGCTCAATCAGAATAATCTTTCTTCTAAAGCGATCTAGCGACATACGTGCAGCTGGGATAGAACTGGGGCGTTTGAGACTGGAGGGCAACACTGGACTCAAGCATTAGGGTAGGAGCTCGCCCAAGATAACAAATAAGCGCACATCTCATGTCTCATCAACTGGTGATGGTTATCAGTACGAAGAACAAGAAATCTAAACACCGCTCACATATTGGCCAGCCTTCAACTCAGCTGGAACCTTGGAGGTCCATGTGTATTGGTCTGAAGATATCCGGTCAGAAGATGTCTCTGGATCAGAGATGGAACACCCAACTAGCTCTGAGTTGGTCAGCAGCCCATTGCTTGGTATCCGGATCGTAGCCTCCAGCATCGACTTTAAACCACCTCGTGTTACTTGCCGAGAAATTGGTACAGTCATTATCACATGAGGCCATATATGTCGAAACTGGGCCTTGATGATCTTTAACAGCTGAAATGAGCTCACAAGTAGGAACGGATGACAACTAGTAAGCTCACCCGCGGGCCACTATGAACACGAAGCCTGTAAGTTACGCGGACAGAAGCCATGGCACGTACATATTCCCATTTGAAGGTAACCGCAGACCCAGCAGCGACGTCTGCAACTACGGATGTACCGGAGTCACCTCCGATGCCACAGTTCATATCATTACTAGAACCTGGGACTGTTTGTGTCGCTCATCAACACAGAATGATCTACAGACCGTTTACACCTCTCACCGGGACCATCATCCTGGATCTTGCGTATAACACGCTGGGGTACAGGATTCTGATAACTACAGGTAGATGAATCAACTTTCTTTGTCGGATTGCTGCAACCTCGCCACAAACGGATCGTCAAATGGATTCCAGCCAGGAAAGTCCTTCCCCTCAATGTTGACTTCGTGAACAAAGCCATGGCCAGCCACGCTTTGTGTGGCAGAAAGGAGAAAGAAGGGAAGGAAGAAGAGAAGGAGAACCATTGCAGAGTAACAGGAGATGTTAGCCTGCAGTCAAAGAAAGAAAGGCAAAGGTCTTCTACGACGGAAGATTTTATAAATCATCCGCACGAGGCTAGTTGAAGGTTTACTCGAGGACGATGGCTGGCCCACACAACGAAATGATTTTCGCGTTTTGGCATGCAAGAGTATACTAAGATTAATCAAAGGTTAGTATGTACCTTAACTTTTCCCTGGTTAAAAGAGCCGTATTATTGTTGTGAAGCAATACAAGTGTGGAAAGCGGAAGTCGAACGTTGAGCATGCTGATTATTTGATGCGAGGAAGACTTGGCGTGTACATAATGAGATCAGTTCCGCCGATGAATATTCGATGCCTGGTGGAGGGGAATATATCCAACGCGGCGGCACCCCTGAATATATGCCACAAATAACCCAAGCCTGTCAATGACACGTGCAGATAATCATGATGATATGATAATTAGTATATGTTCAAATGTTCCTTTGCAAGTCGGACTTCTCTCACTATTCATAATGGTACTGAGGATTTGGGGCTATCCACTAGGGCGATAAAATTATGATTTGAATTTCGCTCCTAAACGATTCCTTCGCCAGTGTCAGGGATTTCTGGGAGAACCGCATAGCTGTGAATCTTTAGTGAATAATTTTGACCAATTTGAGCTCATCAAATTTTTCCCACATATAGATACTTTCACTATCAGGGCGGACAAATAACTGTCAACTAATCAACCACAGTTTGAGAGATTAGTCAACTGAAAAAACAGTGGCCATTAAGAGCTCAACAAGACATTCACATTCCTCCTCTTCATGGATCCAAAAAAACTACATATGTATCCTCCAGGATACCTTCCTATCGACCCTCAGCATCCTGCTGACAACACTCGAAGTGTGATACGTGGCTAGTTGACACTATAGACCGTGTTAAGACACCAAGAGGGAACGAAGTCATATACGTATACTTTCCTATGATCTAGTGACTTGCATTATCCTACAAAGCTTACTTACTAGGAAAGACAAAAGGGGATCGACTCTCAAGGCTGCTTGTCTTCACTCTGCCAGTCACTTCTCTGAAAATCCATCCTCATGGTCTAGACTTTTTAATTTTAATTTTCCCTAGAATATCTTCGCTCGATAGTCAGCAGGATAAGATGAAGGATCACTTTTACACTGACACTGAGGTTACAGTGAAACAATTATGTGAGACTCCACAATAGTCGACAGTCTCTGAATCTTGTCATTTATTGTTTACCTCTTTTTTCATCTCACTATATCGCACTGTAGCCCGTAGTCTACTCAGTCAGAGATGTTTGATGATCGCTTAGCGTAATATATCATAATTACCCAAAGTGCTGATATCAACCAGATTACTTAAAAAGACTTGATGTTGGTTGGTTGGTTATGATAATTGAGTTGATCCTGGTTCTCTTCTCACTGATACTCTGGCTTGTTAGAAGTTTCATTTATTACTCTTAATCTGACTTCAGAAATGAACGTTTCCTTGGAAGCATTTATTTGAATTCTCAGGGAACTATACTCCACGCCGCATTTAAAAGGGGTTTGGCTGGACAAGCAGTAGCACTCTTCGCTATGAATTTTTAGCCCGACAATCTAATGATCACACTATGCTATAAACATTTGTAGAATCAGATAGCTTAGTTCTATCCGCACTCTGCCCATTCGTAGAGTCGCGGTCCTTTTTCTTGTCCACAAAGGCGATTAGAACGGTTGCTTTCTGCGAGCTTGCCGGATCAGAAAACATTGTCTTTACAACAGGAATTGAACATAGGTTGCCTAGGCTGGAGTGATTACCAAGATCTTGACCATAATTACGGTGTCCCAGTTTTGACAGTGATCATACATCCACATGCGTAGTGTCCCATATCACTTCCGAATAACATGGGTTCACAGGTACTGACGCTTGGGGTGCCTCCACAACTTTACCGCGCCAAGCGGCCATCTAATTTTGTAGCGAGATAAGAATGAATGTACCGTCTAACCTTTCCGGAGGGACGATTGCTTTTCATTCCTGATCCTTACCAAAGGGCTCTTTCTAGAATGCTGTTCTTTCGGGCTCCTCTTCACTCTGCTCAATCCACGAGTCGACTTTCACCTCGTATCACAGATGTTGCATGACTCAAACAGTTTCTTAATTGCATCTCTGAGAGAGGAGGCCAACAAAATCCCTCTGGGTAAAGCGTCCAAAAATAAATGATGATGGAGTGGACACCAATCAAAACTGCGGGCTGGACAAGTTATTCTATCAAATAATCACCAACTCTCGCGAATCTCCACAGAAAGATTACTTTCAGTATTATCTCTGATCTCCCAGTGCTTCAAATTTACCAGTTATATTTGCAAGTCTTTCTGGCTATGAGCAGGTCATCGAGAGTTCCGTATCCCAACATCCACAATGCCAACGGTACTCGCATTTTCCTCGCCGACTGTTTCAGAACCAGGTCAGTGTTTATATGCTGCTTCACGGATCATTCTCGTTCAGCCAAGAATCAGAGGGTATAAAATTTATACCACAGGAATGAAGCATGAAAGAAGCTACAACTAGGCACGATAGATGAACTCCATGATGAAATTCAAATGGAGTCATCTTCCGGGTAATCCACCTTGTCATACAGTCGCAAAGTCTCATTCCAGTCTCTTTTCCTCCTACGCTTGATCGAGAAATATCTAGTCCCACCTTCCCACCTTCCTTGTATACGGCCCTTTTGCCGTCCCCCAGATATACGAAAATATATTTCCGGGTCACTAGGCAGTCCGAGCATGTTGACTGCGAGATTCATAACTCGATTATGCAAATCATGTCGCTTCTCGTACATGGCTTTGAGCTGTGGCTTTCCAACGCACAATAGGCGCAAGAGAGTTATGAACGCGCGGAACGCTGACACAGTATCCTCGAGCCATCGGATAGTCATCCACATCAATAAAGGAATGAGGAACAGTGCATTGTATTGCGCAATCGGCCAGGCCATTATAGCGCCGAAAATCCACACGCATATGCCAGAAATAAGCCCATAAGTAAGTTTATACTGAGCAATTTCATCCCAAGTGTCAAAAATTGGGCCTGTCTTCTTGAAATTGCGTACTGCGTAAAATGTGGTAGCAAAAACTGGAAGCCACAGGATCAAGCCAGGCATGGAGATAATAAACAGGGGCATAGCCCAAGTGAACCTGATAAAGAGACGGAAAACGATAACGTGTCGAGGAAGGGGTCGCCTGATACGGTCGTCTTTGATTCCCCATTCTGCAATCTGGTCTTGGTATGCCTTGGAATTCTTGAGTCTAGAGCCAGCACAGGGGAAGCAATGCTTCGTCAACGAACCTTTAGATCTTCACGCAACTGGTTGATTTCTGTGATCAAAAAGTCGGTTTGATCGATGGCAGCACCACAAGAAGTTTCAGTAACTTCCTTGTGGACATCTGCGGCTTTGAAGGTGTCTTGGAAGGCTATACTGAGTCGTACATAATCTCCGAGCGCCATGCATGTCCCGAGCGGAGCATAAATTCTCGCAGCTAGCTTTGCTGTACGTATCAGATCCCAAGAAGGCGCATCCCAAGTTCCGGCGCTGATCTTCCGGTGGAGTTGACTCGTGAGGTCACGTACGCTCTGAAAATCCACGGGAGCAAGTAGTTCTGTGTTATTCTTCCATCGAGCAGATTTTTAATTTGATCCATGATTCAATATTTAGAATGCACTCACTTTGGGGGTGAAAACCATTGGTTCATGGAATGTCACTAGAACATCAGATCGAAAGTGTTGTCGATGCCTCAAGGTTTACAATGAGCAAAAAAGAATGATATACTAGTCTGGCACTTACATGTAGGTAATTGAGCAGGTCAATACATTGATTTCAAAATCTAAGTCATCACGATTTCGTATGAGTACATCAGAGACAATTCGAGCAACGCCTGTCTTTAGTGGAGCAATTGTTGGGTGATAACGGCTCGCCCCTTCAGGAAATAGACAAATGGCATCGCCCAATTCAAGTGCCTGGAAGCCTGAGATATCAATTGGGCCACTCATTTGCCGATTCGAGGCGCACCTCCACGAGCTTAGACATTGCGTCTGAATTGTCGGCATCCTCTTTTCGTGCATAGTCCCTCCTTCTTTTGATGGCCACTGTCCCCGCAGATTCAATCAGCCAGCTCGTGAATGTCTTATGTCCGAATTGAGTTGCTTTGGCAGTCAGACGTAGCATGTTCCGACGCTGTAGCATGTACAGTCCTCAAATCACAATGGGGAGGGCAGTCTAACCTTTGTCGGGATGGAGGTGGCCAGAAGCCTTGACAGGAACGTTAGCGTGGTCCGGAGGCGATGAGAAACAAGCTGGACAGACAAGGCATCTGTAAGGGAGTTACTGTGATTGGCACATACAATGCTGTGTAGATAGTCAGGTAAGGGAGTAAATGGGAAAGTTGCAATGCTTTCCAAGGAATACCAGTCTCTGGAACGAGGTGTGCATTCTCAACAACGATCGACCCATAAAAAATCTTGAGAACGAAGCGAAAAAGAAATCTAGCAATACGTCAGTTTAGTCAATGAATCCTACGAGTAGCTAGAGAGAGGTACCTGATGAGGATGTAGGACCATGGTGTCTTTGAGCCAGATCTCGTCATGGCTGGTCTCAAGTCTTCCAGAAATAGAAGTTTGCCGTTGACTAAGCACAAATTTCGGATTAAGATCCAGTTGATTCGAGTTATCAAACAAACCATGGAAGATGCCCTCGCAAAAATCCGACCTCACACATCCTCTTCGTTGCTTCACCAGAAGGCACCAGCCACATTATTGCTAGCAGTAGAATCAACATTAAAGGAACAGAATGCTGAACCAACACCTACTGCCTATTTCGCAGCGCTACTCACCACTCTCGATGGTACACTTCAACGCAAAGATACAAGTATGGCAGACGGAGCAGTCCTTCCTGCGGAACTGTATCTACTTGCGCTTGTTGCGCCCTTTGTTCCCAAAGTAGTTCTCAGGGCGCACCTGAATACTCTGCTCAGCCTCACCTCACCGCTATTCCCTCTCCTGATCCCTCATGCTCCCCCAATACGCTCGCAACTTTCTTTATATCATGTTATATTCCAGTCCCTAGATCGATCAAAGCTCGAGTCACTGAATTTTCATCAAAATTTCATGTCTATCTTAAATCTGTGTCTTGATCCAAGACCAAAAGTACGCAAAAAGGCTGCAGATCTTGTGAAGGACACACTATGCAGCCCCCCTAGTCCCTTTCTCCTCCATCCATACGCAGAATCAACTGCTCAATGGATCAAGTCTGCCCTCGTAGAATCTAACTCTACACCGTTTTCTAAGGGAAAATCGAGACAAAACACTGGTGGTCCCGAAAATGCAATCTATGTCCTTGCCCTTTTGGGGCTTATTCTCCCTTATCTACCTTCTCCAGTATGTTTTGGCTATATTAACGAGATCCAAATTGATCTTAGTCCTAGTCTCTCCCCGAGGTCACTGTTCAACTCCTAAACCTTCCCCGTCTTGGAAATCCGTATCTATCCCAGTCTTGCTATTCTATTTTATCTGGATTTTTCACTCTTTCTGAAAGCGACGATGAAAGCAAGCTTGGTGACCAATTACCCCAAGTATTACGCGCTGTCCTATCTTCCCCACCTGTCAAATCTGACACAATTATCTCCCCCGCCTGGATCCAAGTGTTAGGTGATGCTATGCAAGCTTACATGATTACTGATACTGGCGCGTGTGTGGAAGAACTCGAGGAGGCTTGGAAAGCTGCCTGGAATTTCCTCAATTCCAGTGATTCTAAAGTACGGAAAGCAAGTGCCCGTACTTTGAGCATCCTCGTATCTTGCTCTCCACCATTCCTGGGTGAAACGACAGTTGTCCGTCCTCAGGAGTCATCTATAATGTCAAAAATCATTTCTCAGGTCATCAAAGCGCTCGAAAATGTCGCTTATGCGCATTCTACTCCTGAGCTCCTGGCCATAATCTCGTCGTTGATTATCAGAACCAGAGGGAGAAGGTCCAGAACAGCCTCAGAGGCTGCAGAGGCTCTCCTCCCACCTCTTGTCTCAAAAGTCGGTGAACTCCGCGCTCACAAAAATTTTGAATTCAAAGAGGCTGCAGACACCACTCTCGGTGTTGCGATGCAAACCCTTGGTCCAGAAGTCCTCCTTCGGATATTACCCCTCAATCTCGAGCCAGAACAGAGGTAAATCATTTTTATCGCCAAGCTCACGCTCACTATCATGCTTGATCCAACTGCAGAAAAGCTGGCAAAGAACCGCGGGCCTATCTTCTTCCCCTCCTCTCCCAACCTCATACCTCTCCATTAGGTCATTTTATCTCTTATTTTGTACCTTTGAGCGAGAAGATGTTCGACCTCCAGCAGGTTGCCGAGTCCGAGGGTCGGCAATCCGAAGCTAAAGTGTGGAGCGTACTTGTTGGTCAAATTTGGGCAGGTTTGACAGGATACTGTTATGCTCCTACTGATCTACAGGAGGTGCGGCTAAGCAGTCTTCTCGTTCATAATGCTGAATCTGGTGCTTGGGTGTCTAGGCATTGAGCCCAGCTTTTTCCCAGCTCCTTTCGCGGTTGTTGTATTCAGAAACTGAACTTCGCCCAGCAATTCTCAAGGCATTAAAAGTCCTTGTCGAGTCTAATCAACTATCTAGAGATGGCACGCAAATGCCAATGATCGAGGGCATAACTTCTGAAGAAAGGGCCTCCAACATTGCTTTCCTCAAGACGCAAGCCGAGAGTTGGTTGGCTGTTCTTTTGAATGTCTTCGGTAGTGTCAACTGTGATTCTAAAGGCATGGTTAGTGATGTAATCAGCCTCTGGGCGTCTATCGCCGACCAGTCTGTTAGTATATCAAAAACTGTCTCTCATTGTCTGATATTCATCTTCATCAATACAGGTGATTACCACCACCTATCAGAAAGTCGTCGGCCTGTTTAAAAAAAACTTGGTTCACGATGAAAGTACAGAAGCAAATACCAATTCCGAGGTTGGAAGTACCGCTGCGATGGCACAAGATATCCTCATTCTCCTTCTTCCTTATCTGCCCCAGAATGACTCTCAGGCCTTGTTCAGCCTCTGTCTTGCTCCGCAAGTACTAACTGGAAAGGACAGTGGGGTGCAGAAACGTGGATATAAGATCTTAACAAGATTGATTGACAAAGATAAGGTCAAGGTCGACATATTAGTCGTCCTAGAGACAATAGACAAATTTCTAGAAGGATTGATCCCTGCCGCAAAGAAGGTTATTCGATCTCAATGCCATTAAGTTTTGTTATTAAACAGTTCAACAGGATCGGTTCAACTTTTTATCTACTTTGATACCCCATCTACCACCATCGGCTCTTCACATCATATCGGCAATAATTCCCGAAGTCGTGCTCGGGACTAAGGAACCTTCCGAAAAGGCTCGGATAGCAGCTTTCGAGGTCATTCTTGCGATGGGTAGGAAGATGAGTGTCGGTGGTGTGGTCAAACGGAGGTTGATGGAGGGTATAGACGAGGACAAAAGTGAAGAAGGTATTGAAGACTTTTCTTGCAATACACGGTACTAATTTGCCTGATGCAGTCGTTGCCAGTATCGAAGAATACATGACCATGTTGGCTGGTGGTCTCGCAGGTGCAAGTCCGCATATGATCAGTGCGACAGTGACTGCTATTTCACGATCCGTGTTTGAATTTCAAGGTGATTGCAGTCAGACTTGTTATACTGTTCTCATATTATCTCTCAGACGCGATCTCTGCGAAAATGCTCAATGAGATCATACAGACGCTACTAGTTTTCCTTACCTCTGCAAATCGGGAAATTGTGAAATCAGTGCTTGGTTTTTTCAAGCTCTCTATTCACACATTCTCTACCGAACTCATACGTCCCCATCTCAACGAATTGGTACCCGCCCTGCTGAGATGGTCACATGACCATAAAAATCATTTCAAATTGAAGGTTAGGCACATTTTTGAGCGAATGTTGAGGAGGTTCAGCTGGGAAGAAGTATACGCATGTGCAGGCAATGATGAAGCCGGAAAGGTGTTACTAAACATTAAAAAGAGAAAGGATAGAGCCAAGAGGAAGAAGTCCGTCAGAGAACAGGGTGAAGATCAGGTTTGTCGGGGTGCTTCAAAAACACTCTTTCCTCTAACACCAGGTTCATAGCCATCAGATCGAAAACGTGCAATGGGTAATGAATTTGAAGATGTCTTGTATGGAAGTGAGAGTGAACTAGAGGATAGTGATGATGAAGATGATGCAACCTCGCCGAACGAATCAAGAAAAAAGAGCGCAGAGCATGGTGCTCGCCTTAGGTTAGATGACGATGAACCAATGGATCTACTTGAAGGAGTAGCAGGACGTGTCCACAGTATGTTTGTTTTTGACATTGACTCGAACTGTCGTTTTCAAGCGATATTTTAGATGTCAAGTCAAGTCGCCGACGTCAGCCTGGGCAGGAAGCCACTCATTTTAAAACTGATATGGATACTGGCAAAATGATTATAGATGATTCTGACGATAACGAGAACGAGACCTCTCATATTCATAAAGAAGGCAGCAAGGATGAAGATATCACTGGAAAGGCATACAAGGAAAGTATGACATCAGCTGATGGGTTTACCAGAGGTCAAGGGGGTCGTTTGAAGTTCAACAAAGACACAAAAAAGAGAAGAAGAGAAGACATGGATGAAGATGTCGAGATGGCCGATGGAGAAAATACTGGTGCAGGAAGAAAGAAGAAAGAGGAAAAGAAGGAAATAGGGTTTGGACATGAATTCAAAGCCAAGGTATGCATAGCTGCATACTTCTTGAAATGCTCCATGATCTTTTCTAAATTTATATTCAGAGAGCTGGAGGCGACGTCAAGAAGCAAGGAATGGACCCATACGCTTATCTCTCGTTGCAGGATGCAGCTAAGCGAACAAAAGGCCGGAAACGCCTTGGGATCACTTCAAGGCGGTGATGGATTGATAGTAACATTTAACTTCACATGAGTATGCGAACGAATGTCCATTCTTTGGTTGTTGTATACATGACAGCTTGAACGGTGAATCCTCATCCATACAAGGTTTGATCATGCGGTGTACCGAAGAGTCCTTCCTGCCAACTACGAGGTTGTTGCCATTCCGGGCATGGGATGTCAAGGTGTAAAACTTTGGCTATTACAGTCGCAAGCAAGTTTGCATCGGCGCGATTGTCCCCTTCCATCGCAAATTGTAGGATAGCTGCAGTTGGAATGGTCCAATTTTCAGGTATTGACGCGAGAATGCGACGTGTCAGTCCTCCTCCCGGAATAAAGGGAATTGATTCAGCATGCCCTTCCCCTTGCTGACTTTGTTCATCTGGTTGGATATACCGTCGGACAGGCGACTCGTAAATAGGTATTGACACAACACTATGTAATGACGTTCGGACAAGTGAGGGCCCATTACGAGGCACAAAATGGTAGATGGGAGTACTGAAATCGTTTCAGAAAAAGCCAACTGGAGAGGAAATTGAAACCTTACAACATCTGCGCGTCTGTGCGGTCCACTACATCCACTCCTGATAGAAATAGCACAGAAGTGAACTGAGATGTTTTGATAAATTCAATAAGTGCCGCTACGAAATCTGCCTTTCGCGACTTTGAGAAAACGTCAATTACCAAAGATTCAATGCAAAGGGAATATTCGAACCTCGAGGACAGGCGAACGTTGTTGTAAGATCACAACGCCGAATTCGGGTTTGCTGAAGACTGGGTTCCAATATGAAAGTCGGTTAGAGAATGGTGATTCTAGCAGGTTTAGCGTACGTTCTAGGGCAGTTGTGACTCCAGGGGCGCCATCTTCTCTGCCGCCTACGAAAGGGAAAAAATAACTAGGGTCGACGACGGCTATGCGTTCTAGTTTCAGTGTTGCGATCATGAGATCAACTGCTAGTTGAGGGACATTGGCGGTCGAGACGATTGGCTAATCTAGATCCCAAACATGCGGAATAATCTAAAAGTGAATGTACGTACAACAACGAGGACCTTCCCAGTAGACTGAAAGTCCTTGGTTGGATGGATGAACGTCATCAGAAACTTATCAGAAACTTGTGTCCGCGAAGTTCAGTAGATGACGTCTCCATTTATCCATGGCTATCAGATTACCTTAATTAAATTCTCTATCACCGACGAAACATTGTAAAAAGTCTACATATCCTTGAATGCAAAACCCAGATATTTCGCTAAGCTGCAGCTCTCAGTCCAGGGTACTATTCCTGACTTTCCCGTCCTGTGTTTGCGTTGTTTTTAGAACGGAGCTCAGTGGTTTGAACAAACGATTCACAATTCCCATAGATTCTATGTAGATCATATGAATGCTAGTAATTTATCAGTATCATTTAGTTCTTGGGGTCAGGTCCCTGGTGAGGTGTCGAACGAGCTCATGTTGGTATGCCACTTGCACCAAAAGACTCTTCATGAAAAACCTTGCGATTGTCGAGCATTTTATCACGTACATTAAGTTCAGCCTCGTTGCCCCGTTGCGATACTGTAGGACATCAATGTCTACTGATCTCTCCGGTCAACCCAGGTCCCTTCGCATGTTTATGCTTCCATCTGAGTGCCTAGGCGAGACATACATTGCGAGGGACGATATATTACGATCTTGATCGTCAATCAAACGAGCGTGCGGCGATGGGAGGGCGTCATCCCTATCAATTTAACTTCTGAAGCTTACATGGAAGTTAATTTTGCAACAAAGACAAATTGTGTCATGACTTTGAGCGAAATGCCGGAGAGCATGCCGTCAGTGACCCAATCCTCTCGTCAAGTCCGTTGTTTTTGCGTCAGAGGGGAAGCATGAGTTTGAGTTTGGGCTACGTTGCGAATATGAAACGCGTACAAGAAAATGAAGAGCTGATCCGAAGTGTAGAACTTTGAACAGTGATCCCAGTACACTTCAGTCAAGCATGTTAGTACTATTGAGTAACGCAGCAAGCAGTAGGAATAGAATTTGCTCTCGCTCAGATCGGTTTTAATAGCACTCAGTGAACCTGTCACCGAAGCAGATGCATGCGGTGAAATGCGGAGATCGTCTGAGTCACTGGGCTAATGATCCCTTGCGCTTGCATTCAGCGACTCCGTGGAATGACCGGTATAAAGGTTAATTCAGTAAGCTAGACGCTACGAGGTACGAACTGTATCGTCATCACGTCCATCAGACGGTAGTAATCAGTACAATCGAATCGAGTTTTGTTGAGTCTGAGAGAGTGCACGCTGATGGCCTTGGGTCCTATGATCCAGATTTCCTGAATTCAGATATAACCACTCCAGCGGCATGTGAGTCCGCTGCCTATTTCACAGATCGCGCCTTGAAGTAAATATATGAGATCGGTGGACCGATTTTCAAATAGTTGCCCCAAGAGTACTGACTAACGGAAACAATGATGTCCAACTACTGCTTTAGCTTCTCTATGAGTTGAGGTACGACCTCGAACAGATCTCCTACGAGGCCAACATCAGCAACCTGAAAGATAGGGGCATCGGGATCCTGTGAAACCAACGTTAGAAGGGTGCGCATGGATAAAGCGAGGTTGGAGAAATCGGGGGACAGTACTCACCTTGTTCACAGCAGCGATGAGTTTGGAATCCTTCATTCCGGCAAGGTGCTGAATGGCCCCAGAGATGCCAAGGGCCATGTAAAGCTCTGGAGCCACGACTTTACCAGTCTGACCGACCTGAAGTGAATTGTCTGCGTAACCCGCGTCCACTGCAGCACGGGAGGCACCAACTGCGGCTCCAAGGACGTCAGCAAGTGGGTACAATGTAGCTGCAAATGTCTCCGCATTTTTCAAAGCCCGGCCTCCCGAAACGACGCGGGACGCTACTCCGAGATCAGGTCTGTCAGATTTAGCGATAGTGGTCTTGAGGTGCTTTGTAGGCGAGTCGGGAACGTCGACAGGATCAATCCCCTGAGTTTCAGCTTCGAGGTCATGTTGAATCGAGGCAGCGGCGAAGGACGTCGATCGGACGGTGAAGAACTTGATTGGGATAGTGGAAGGTGCACGCACCGTCGCAATAGCATTTCCGGCATAGATGGGACGGGTGAACACGGTGGTATTATTTGCAGCATCGTGTTTGAGTGAGATGATGTCAGAAACAGCAGGGACGTCGAGCCGTGCGGCTACACGGGGCAAAAGAGATTTTGCAGCGGACGAAGTGGCTGAGGCGACATGTGTGAAGGAGGAAGAGCCAGAGAGAAGGTTCTCTAAGAGAGGAGAGAGTATTTCCGGTACAGGTACTGAGTACTGGGGTGAAGCTGAGTGCAGGACGGTAGAAAGTCCCTTGAGTCTGGATGCACGATAGTCAGCTCTCAAGACCACATAGGACATGTTGGACATACTTTTTTGCTTGTTCAACAACTGCGGGCAGATGGTCGGGTGCACCAACGACGAGCGCAGACACTTTGCCTCCGAGCTGGCTGGCAGCAGTGAGGGCTGAGAGCGAACCCGAGTCAATGACACCCTGGCGGTGTTCGAGAAAGACGAGAGCATGGGGCGAGGTGGCCGTCGCATACGCACGAGAAAAGACTCTGCAGCACTGGACATACCTGCTGCGGAGCATGTTGGAGGAAGAGGTCGTCGAGGGAGACGATGAGCTTGGAGATCAAGAGTCACGTTCTCGTCAGTAGAAAATCCTTACAAAATAAGCAAGGTGCTCTCTCGACCGACCACATCGAACGGTCAGCGCAAACCTCAGATCGCATGACGCTGATAAAGCGGCAAATATCTCTGCGTGCTACCCAGAGCGACGACGATATCACCGTCGGGCTCTCCAGCGCTGTGGAGGTGAACGGTGCAGCACAAAAACTGGAAGATGATTTAAGAAAAGGAGCCGAGACAATACAGGACGCGAGCCGGGCTGCTCAACGGCCGTGGTGGAGGACAGGCCGCTTTCTTTTTCCACTCGGATTGTTGGGTGAGTTCTTTCGATCCAAGCTTTCACAACACAAGCATCACTCAAGTATATACAGTTGGAACATTGCTTGGATTTACCTTTGTCGAACCAGAGGATCTTCAAGACATTCATACACAAGTATCTGTCATGATGTCCGACCTGGGCGTCAGTGTGCCTCAGCTCCCAGACTTGGACTTCTCTCATGTCGAAGCAGAATGGAAACGAATACGCAGTAGTATACCCGAAGTCTGGAAGTTCAACAACGATGGACGCGAGTTTCAGGTCGGGGAAAACTTCAAAGCTAGAGGTTTAGATGCAGAGTACCCTGTAATATTGATTCCTGGTATTATTTCTACGGTATGCCGTGTTTTGCGCTTGGTTGTCTTCACCGAAAAGAGCTCATTTCAACCGTCAGGGATTGGAGTCCTGGTCGACATCACCAGATTATCGTACCTTCTTCCGTGAAAAATTATGGGGCGGGTTTAACATGATCTCTCAAGTGACATTTAACAAGGAGAAATGGATAGCGGCGATGATGTTGGATCCTGTCACTGGACTTGATCCACCAGACGTGAAAATCCGTGCCGCTGAAGGGATAGACGCGGCCAGTGCCTTCATTCAAGGGTACTGGATCTGGTGTGTCAATTAGTTATCCGTTGTCTGCTTCAATCTCATGTTCTTAGGTCGAAGATCATACAAAACTTGGCAGTCGTGAATTATGACACAAACAACCTTTATCTTGCACCTTACGATTGGAGATTGTCATTCTACAACCTAGAGGAACGTGACGGATACTTCTCAAAGCTTAAATCAACGATTGAATTGTTTAAGCGGCGGCAAAAGCGTAAAGCTGTAATTGCCGCGCACTCTATGGGGGCAACAGTAAGCGAGTTTCCATGATGAACTGGAAACTACTGATTTATTTCATTTTCTGAGGTGGTTCTGGTCAGTTCCTGTCTCCTTGCAATCCCAATTCCCTCTCATTTGACCAGATATCTTGTTATTCTAGTACTTGTAAGTCATCTCACTCGACTGGGCTGCAATACATATCACCTCGATTTAGCTTCAAGTGGGTGGAGGCACCTAAATATGGTGCTGGCGGTCCGAACTGGGTTGAGGTACAGCATAACTTTCACCCTCATGAATACCGTCTCATTTGACTTACCGTCGTAAGGACCACATTGAAGCATATATCTCGATAGCGGGACCTCAGTTGGTGAGATACGTAGTAACTCAGTAGATTGAGTCACCAAACTAAACTCCTCTAGGGTGTGGTAGGCAAAGTCTGTCTTTTTCGATTGACAAAGTGTTCAGCCAAAGCTTTTAGCCCAAAGCGATCGCGGCCTTCCTCTCAGGCGAGATGTTAGATACAGTCCAAATGAACCCTGCAGGAGCCTATGGTACGCACGTATTCTTCCCCCTCTTCCCTTGCTATATATGCATTTTAGTTCTTGAGCGTTTCTTTTCTCGCAAGGAACGTCAAAAACTCTTCCATAGTTGGGCTGGTAGTGCAAGCATGTGGATTAAAGGCGGTAATGCAGTGTGGGGAAATGGCACCCATGCACCAGATGACGAGTGCAATGCTACCCATAGTCATGGACAACTAATTGCCTTCAGACAGAATCACGCTGGAACTGCAACTCAAGGGGAGATATCAACGAATATGACGGCAGATGAGGCGAGCGAATGGATTTTGCAGCATACGCCCTCGACTTTCCAGGTGAGTGATCTTTAACGAATGAATTGACAGGCTGATTTCCGGCTCGCTGAGATAGAAGATGATTGCTACAAACTATTCGTTTGGGATTGAAAGGAATGAAAAAAAGCTGAAAGAAAATGGGAACGACCCGAGGAAGTGGTCTAACCCTCTCGAAGTCCAGTGAGCATAATCTGGACTATCGTCTTTCTAACTAATGCTTTATCTCAGATTACCGTATGCACCCTCGATGAAATTCTACTGTATATATGGTGTCGGTAAAGAAACAGAACGCTCGTATTGGTTGCCTTCATGTCTTGTGTAGCGAGCTTGACCAAAGACTTATGTTGTCTTCAAGGTATGCTCGTAGAGGATACGAGTACGATGGCCCTGTCACCGACTCAGAATGTCATGAATCCGCCTCAGATGGATGTATGAACTCTCATGCGAGTCTGTTGGATCACCCTTTTGCAAGAAAAAGCTGGATAGACTCGGAGTATTCCAACGACGAGGCCATTCCAAAAGTACGTACACAATGTCTAGGATGCTGGGGGTAATCAAAGTACTCAGTTGCATGCTTCTTGATGCTAATGTCAAATCCTTTCAGGTGCAGAATGGTGTAAAACTGGGAGAAGGGGATGGGACTGTGAGTCTCCTCAGTCTTGGAGCGATGTGTGTGGAAGGTTGGAAATATAAAAGGTGGAATCCTGCTGGCATCCAAGTTACGACCGTTGAGGTGTGTTACGATAAACCTGTAGCTTCATTGAGTACTTTAAGCTTATAGCTCCTTCAGCTCCCTCACAGACCAAACCCAGCGATACCCCGCGGTGGGGCCAATACGAGTGACCATGTTGATATCCTCGGCTCGACAGGTCTCAACGAAATCATTCTTCAAGTCGCTACGGGTGCCGGAAATGAAATTAAAGATTCACTTGTCTCGGATGTTCAAGAATATGCTAAGAAGATTCTTTGGGACGGCGAGTGAAATAGATAGATCTATATTATGACAAACATTTAGACTCTCGCATCATAGCAGTGATGGTGTAGGGGCATTGTGGATCAGCAGCTTGGGAGCTATGGGTCGAAGTTAAGAGAGTACTGTAGTGACCATTTTGTAATCCCTGGAGATATTTTTCAGGTAAAAGTAAAGTAAGCTATCCAGGCGTTGAATGTCAGTGGGTGGTGGATAAGCTTCCTGGAATTCCTCGGAATAAAGGCCCGCCATAATGTCGCTACAGCTATGTGAGTGCCGGAAGCAAAGGTCATCGAGGAAGCACACTTGGGAAAGCTTTTTTCTAACCATTCGCAAGAGTCTTCGATATGCTTTAGGCTCTTCTTGGTTGTGTCTTTAATTTGATTCATCTCGTCTGGTGTGAGGAGGCGAATGAAATCACGAGGAGATGGCTTGAGATCATCGGTAGACTTGAACATGTGTGGATTGTACTCAAGTAGTCGAACCATGAAATCTGAGGCAAACCACGGTTTAGAGATGGACAAGTAATACAAATCCTATTTCGACACATCAGTAATAATGTTGCTCCATGATCAAGGGAGACACACCAGAGCAATCGTCTTTTGCAAAATCTTAAAATAGATGAGTCGCCACTCATCTTTCCTCTTAATGATTTCATCAAATTTCATGGCGTCCTCAGTAGGAAGTGCTTCCTCAGGTTTCTGGGCCGTAAAGTACACGTTCCAAGTGTTCAGAGCCAAGTCTACCCGCTCGACCACTCTGAGACGAAACAGCTCCGCATGTAGAAGAACATCCATAAAGTCAACGAAAGCGTGTTTTGGGAGGCTACTGGGCTTGTGTTTTGATGTTTCGGCGATTTTGGAGAGGAGAAGAATGCAGGCTAGCCGTATTTCGGGGAAATCGGCTATGGCGTCATCGTCTTCCTTCGCTACTTGTTCTTGAACACGTCCTAATTAAGAATCAAGCTAAAATGCAAGAGTGGAAAAAGGAGGGGCATACGGGTGAGTTTGCGAAGGCTGTTGAGCTTGGGCATACGAGAATGATCAAGCACCGTCACATTCGCGTTACGTCACAGCACATGCTTCTTGCTGTCTACACTGTCAGTTGTCTTGTCAATCACCGTTGGTCCAGTGGTTCGCAGCAGCTTTTGCTCATCAACAAGAAACTTCTCCTCAGACAGGGATCCTCAAAAGGAAGAATGCCTCGGCATAGCTCGTTACTACCAGAGAACCTTACCATGTTTTTGGCTCAGTTCCGTTGCTCCAGCCTATAAGACCTCGGTCGACAAATTTTCTGCTGCTCTCCATGAGGGAGAAGCCTTGAGATCACTGCTCTTACGTTCAAGTCTTGCCCTATTGCGTTCAGGGTTCTGGGCTTTTCAAGGCAGCAGAAGACCAGATGACGTCCCATGTTTTTGATCAGCAAGAAATTTGGAATTCGGAAGAGAAACACGAGGCAACATTCCGAGTAGGATTCGTTCTTCAGGTCCGCTTTCGCGTGGCTTTCATCTCCCTCCGTCGCCGTTCCCAATGTGGAATTCGCGAACACCACTTGAAAGCCTATTCATTACCGCCGCGTGTGAGTTGTCGATCCATGCTGGTATTATAAAAAGCGAAGACTATGTTTTTGGGCCTAGTCACGCTTGTAGTCACATTCTTTCTTGAGAGATTCAGTGTTATATTTTTCTGGGTGGACCATTGGCATCTCGAATTGACAAGAAAACATGTTCTTGGGTTCCGATCTTTGATGAGAGTCGCAGAAACTGTTCCTTACCTGAAAATCAAACACAACTCGGAAAATCAATCAGTTTCTGTCTGCATCGAGTCGGTGCTGACGAAGCTCCGCTGAATGGATGTTCGTCTGTACATGCACCAACTCCGCGGATTGCATGTTTCTTCCCGTCTTGCTCTTATTCTTTTGGTTTTCTGTTTTTGGATCATTGACTAGACTTCTCAGGTTGGGACTCTCTGGCGAGTCTTAGTCTCCGGAGTTTATCTCATCTTGGTGCTTCTTGACCTTCGAGAGACTTGCACAGACAGTTTTTTGTCCTGATTCGAGTTACAGCAGAAAGTCTCCTTTGGTGGCTAATTATAACAGGAATGTAATGGACCTCAGTCTTGGCGCTTGTACAGCTAAGGTAGTGTGGTCTTTGTGGCCTTAGATCCCCACATAGAGTGAATAAACCCCTCTGCTGCCGATGATTATTTAGAGCACAACCCACTGGAAAACCTAGCAGCTCATCGCTGTGTCATGGACACCTTTGGACAAAGAAAATGTGAATCTGGCCGGAACGACGGGTAGAGCATCTTGCGTGGAACTCGATCATAGTTGGACGACTTGGAAGTCCTTCTGAGCTCTCGACCATAACACTTTGGTTGTCATCGGGACCACGTGGCGATGCGAAGAGAGCTGGAAAAGATTTCACCGAATTACTTATTTATTTGTAACCCGAGGTCACGTACAAAGGGGGGATTTCTAGAAGAGTTGCTTGGGAAACGAATAGTAGATAGGTGCAAAGCTGGACATGGAATCCGAGGAAAAGGAGATCCATTCTAGAGCGTATATTTGGCGATGGAGCCGTCGACGGTGAGCTTTTTTGGGTTGATCGCAGGACACGAAGATCGAGAAGAGGATGCCTCGGACAGCGCCGGTCTTAACGACGGGATGGAATGAGCAAATCTCTTGCCCTCTGCGTCACTCGCTATTCTTGATCTATTTCACCGCTATAAAGGCCGGCTCTCTCGTCCACAGTCCCCATCCTTTCTTCCATCTCTTTCATGGCTACCTCCTCCGTGCCACCCAAGGTGCATCACATTCCACTTCGATCTTACACAGACTCACCCTATACAGCATACACAAGTCCTTGTCATTGGCGGTGGACCGGCGGGGTCCTATGCCGCCTCTGCCCTCGCTCGCGAAGGCATTAACGTCACTCTCCTGGAAGCTTCAAAGTTTCCAAGGTAAATAAAAGATACTCCAGAAAGAGCATTTCTGCTCACGGCATCCAGGTATCACATTGGGGAGAGTCTCATCCCATCCGTGCGACACTACCTCCGCTTCATCGGTGCGGAGGATAAGCTGGCCAGCTACGGATTCGTGCGCAAGGTGCGTTTTTCCCTCCTTAGAATTCGCACTGCAGGGCCTTGACGGGAAGTCAGCCGGGCTCTGCAATCAAATTTAATCAGTTTAAGCGTGAAGGATGTAAGTGGTCTTGGCTCGTTGGCTGTACCTGGAGATACTCAAACTATTGTAGACACTGATTTTGTTGCACTCGGACACAACAACAATGCCTGGAATGTCGTGAGTACCATATTATATTTAAGACTAAATGTACCGACCTTGCTTGAGGTTCGGTCCGAATTTGACCAACTGCTCCTCAATCATGCTCGTGCGTCGGGTGCAGCAGTGTATGAGCAGACCAAAGTCGACGCCGTCCACTTCGATCCCTCAAATCCGGAACGACCTGTTTCTGTTTCCTGGGCTCATACTCCACCTCAAGGCCTGCCTTCTCCTCCAGCGTCGCCAACAACGTCCACCTTTGCAAAGATTCTCCGTCGATTCAGTAGTGCCGAGGAATCGGTTTACACCAGTGGTGGAGCTGTCCAAGGCACAACGGCGTTTACGCACGTTATCGATGCCTCTGGACGGGCAGGGCTGATGTCGACACGGTATCTGCGCAACCGGCGGTTTAATGCATCGCTTAAGAACATAGCGGTGTGGGGCTACTGGAAGGAGGTAGGAAGCTACGGCCAAGGGACGCAGCGCAGTGGTGCACCGTGGTTTGAAGCCTTGACAGGTAAATCCCATGTCATCATATGTTATTTTTTTATTCATATATCCTTTTTAGACGAGTCGGGGTGGGCTTGGTTCATTCCCCTTCACAATGGCTCCACCTCGGTTGGCATCGTTGTCAACCAAAAGGTCTACAACGCCAAAGCAGGTTCCACCGCTGCTCTACCCCTCCGTTATCTTGCTAATCTCAACTTGGCACCGGGTGTCGTCAAGCTCATTGGCAAAGGACAGCTCGTCGCAGGCAGCGTCAAATCTGCCAGCGACTTTAGCTACTCAGCACCTTCCTATGCGGGCCCAAATTACAGAATCGTTGGAGATGCCGGAGGTCAGCGCTTTTGTCCATGAGGGATCCCACCATACACACATATACTGACACTTGACAAAAGCATTCATTGACCCTTTTTTCTCAAGTGGTGTCCATCTTGCCATGACTTCAGCGCTCTCGGCTGCCGCGACGATCTGCGCTTCAATCCGTGGCAACTGTTCAGAAGCTCTTGCTGCTTCCTGGCACACTCAGAGGGTGGCAACAAGCTATACCAGGTCAGTGGCACATCCTGCGATCTAGTCTATTGATGCTAATGACATCCAAGGTTCCAAGTCGTTGTTCTCAGCGCATACAAGCAGATCAGATCTCAGACAGACGACATTCTCTCTGACATCGATGAGGATAATTATGACCGTGCCTTTGCATACCTTCGCCCAGGTTTGTCTGCTTACTGGGTCTCGATGAATGGGCTTGCTAACCCCTGCGAACAGTCATCCAGGGTGCATCCGAAATGGGTGCCCGTCTTTCTGAAAGCGAACTTCAGAAGTCACTCGACTTCTGCGTCAAACTATTTGATCCGACAGTGCCAGAGGACCACCAACGCGCTTCGTCCATGGATGGCCTTCCTCATAGCCTTCTTGACGTCAGTACCCCTATCATCGAGCCCGATGTCCTCGAAAAAACCTTGGATGTCAATTGTCTTCGCCCCTCCTATGATGAAGATTCTGGCTCTGACACTGAGAAAGCCACTGAAACTAAAATGGTATTGCACAAGATAAATGCAAGGCGTGTCATTCACTCGGAATATGCTATCAACAATATGGAATTGGAAAACTTGGACGGTTATGTCGTCCGCCTCGAGAAGGGAAAGCTTGGTCTCGTCAGGACGAGCTCTGCCCCTGACAACTAGTGGCTTCTATAGGGAGGGTCATCATATACCCCAACAGCATATCTCCTTTCTTCATGGCATGATTCTGTCACGAAATTTTACGTATCTTTTTCCTCTCTTGTATCGTTATCATTTAGCTCATCCATCTTGACTTTTTTTTGTTGGTATGGACTTTGGTCTCAACCTGTAGCTTTGCTATCGGCACCGGTCGCTATCTTGTTTTCTAGGTTGCTTTCATCAGTGCTTTTTTTCCTTGCGTTCTTTTTTCGTGGACTAGATCCTTGGGCAGTGTATTTTAGGATTCCTTGTCTCTGTGTATTGATACTGGGGGCTCCAACAGGCGCAACTATACATCTAGCTTTATTGAACAGTATTCTGATTCAGTAGCCCACATCGTTTGGTTTACAGTTCTCGTCCTTGTACTTGATTTACCGTCAAAACAAAAAAAATCCTGGGACATATAGACTGACTACGTAATCAGATGAAGATTGTAAGATTGTAATCCCGATTCGGTAATGATGGGACCTGGGGCTTTCTTCCCTGGACTTGAGCGACGAGGCCACAATCGCCTTCGAACTGATACGTACAGGGGTAACAAAGACACTTTCAGGGGAGGAACAAAGCTCTTCTGCGAACAGAAGGAGGTTTTAGTATGTCAATGCGATAAGTTATTCATCGTGATCCAGTTGGGCCGAGGTAGGTAGATCATCATCATCGACAGCTGCAGGGTTCGTCCCTGAACTAGTCACAAATTCTATATGCACTAACAAACAAGTCCGCGGGTGTGGGTATATACATCATCACGACGATTCATGTCTAGACATCTTTGTATTGAGTAAAGAACTCGGAGAACACTTGACGTCGGTTCTTCAAAACCGAAGCAAGTAAGTTGGTCTGGGAACCGATCTAGGAGAGAGAGAGAAAGAAGGAGAAAGGAGGCACCTTGAGCAGAAAGGGTGGGGATCGTCGTTTCCTGCTCTATCTAGTAAATCAAAATCAAAAATAATGATGTGTGTATATTGGGAGATAGACCTACCCTGGGTTATCGTCCATAGCCAATTTAAGACATCGACGATGATCAGCCTTTTTTTAAAAAAAAGTCCTGTTCGATTCGTTTATAGAAGGCCTTCGATTTGTGGCGGATTAGCGTCCGTTGCTTTGTTCTTGAGAAAGGAAAGAACTTTGACCAAGTAGTACAAGGCCCTCTTTCCTTTGTTTCGCTCGAAGACCCTGTTTGCTACTCCTGACCTCTCTCTCTTTATCTTTCTTCCTTTCCCCTAAATCTATGTTGGTCTTTGTAGGTCGATCGCTGTACGACACATCTGGCCACTGGTAAGCAACAGACCATAATAGTGTATGATACTTGAACACAGATTGGCACATCAGCAGCTTTTGATTGCGTAATTTCAGCACAGCAGCATTCGGATTTACACGCCACCGCTAACAACGCCAGGTCCAGGGGAAGAGACTGAGCTTCTCTTGCCTCCTCGTAGATTCTTCTCATCCAAGTCTCTTCTACTATCGCAGGCGTGCAAGAACCTGTCGTCACTTGCGTTTGTCGTGGTTACTGGAGAATCAGTGGCGATGTTCTCTCCCATGAGTTCTGGAAATAAACCGAGGAGGACTCGATCGAACAAGATGACAATGAGATGAGCGTTGCATGGTTGACACGTTAAAGGGTCAATTGCGGCGTTGATCGTCCGAACAGAATCTTCACCCAGTAAGAAAGGAATGAAACGAGCTATAAGAAAGAAGAGTCGCATTTAGAGCAAGAGCTCGCTATGAAAAACACACACATAGACTTCCCGTCGTTCTCCATTCAGCAAGTCTTTGTCGAATAGCAGCTTGTTCTTCCGGTGTAGGATCATTAGATGGTGGGCCAGGATAACCATTTGGGAACATATTCCGTTTACCGAGTCGTACCATATCCAAGATAAATGCGGGAGATAAGAAGGAATATAATAGATGAGGGAGCAATTTGTCTAGGAAAGGTAGGATGGATGCTGAGATCATGACAAAGAACATCATGATGGTGGTAGCAGCCAGTCGCTCGGAAGTGAGGAATACTTCTGAGAAAAGGGTGAGGAGGGGTGAGGCATAGTTCTCGTGGTGGAAAACCGTGGACGAAGCGGGTCGTTGAGTTGGATGATGAGTTTGTGGAAGTGGAAGTGAAGTAATAGGGCGAGACGTGTGGTTGACGCGTTTGATGGTACTCAAAGCCTGTTTATACGCATGAATCAGTGCAAGACAGGTGCTTGAGAAGGACTGGAGAGCAGAGAGGACAAGGACGATAAAGGTGTGAAAGGAAAACGAATTGGCAGGGGTTTGTATGGACGATTTGGGGGACTACAAGAGGAGGGAGGGAGTGAGAGGTCGGAGGAAGGAAATGGAAAAACATACCTGGTAATGACTGAAGTGTGCCAGCAAGTCAAGAATCATGGACTGCATAAACCAAGGCTGGGCAACCTTGAGAATGACATGGTCGACAAGGATTTTGACGAGGACCTCGCGGACAATGGCGCGCTCAGCGTCCGGAGCATAGTCCTCGGGGGGTAAGCACACTTTGAGGAGACGATCAACAATCTGGCGGTAGTACTCCCGGTCAAGCGTGCCGTCCGGGGACAGGGCAATGTGCGGTTGGAGATGATGAAAGAGCATAGGGAGAGAGGTGACATTTCCAGCGACGAGCTTGGACTCGGCACAGCGATAGTCGCGGTAGTGCTGGGTGATGACGCCGGGCACGTCGCAGAAGACGAGGGCAGGCAAGTCGAGAGCAAGAGTGCGGGACTCGAGAACGCGAATAACGACGGTGAGCAACTGGGTAGTGTAGGGAAGGAGGTCCTTGTCGTAGCGGGTGATGCGTGTCCACCAGGGGTTTACGTAGGCGCGGAGGGTGAGGGCGATGAGGTCGTAGAGCTCGGCATGGAGGTCGTCGGGGACGTCTGGGGCGGCGAGCAGAGGGGGAATTGCGGTGGAATGGGGGAACAGAAGTCTGCGTGCGAGAGACTGCGGGGCCATTTGTGTGGACAGATTCTGGCTGTGTTTTTAGAGAGACAATGTTTCGCACTGGCTATGTTTTTAAAAGATATCTTCACACTGACTATGTTTTTGGATTGACTTTTGATAGACAATGTTCACACTGACTATGCTTTTTGGGTAGACAATGTTCTCACACTGACTACCATGACCGATAATGTTTTCCCACAGACAATGTATTTAAACACACAGCCCCTATCCTCCGAACCCAGACATGCGTATCTTGCTGGCTATCGCATCCATCCCAGCCGTCCTGGGCCTGGGAGGGGCAATGGAGGGGCTGGAGACTGCAATGGAAATCCAGAGACAACAGGGCGAGCGATTCCGTGCCCTCCGAACCTCTGGCCCGATCCACCGACGAGCTTCCATTCCATTCAACAACCCTCAGGCTCAAAAGTTCTTTGTCGACGGCTCAAGCATCCCCGACGTCAATTTTGATGCTGGTCCTTCTTGGGCGGGTTTGTTGCCAATTTCTGCCGCAAGTGGCGAATCCCGCCGCCTGTTCTTCTGGCTCTGGCCTACTACCAACCCTGCTAAATCAAAGGAGCTCGTCTTTTGGACAAATGGTATTGCATTGCTCTCTTTATTCCAACCTTTCTCTCACATCATCCAGGTGGCCCCGGCTGCTCCTCTCTCGAAGGTTTCTTGCAGGAAAATGGCCCTATCTCGTGGTCCTGGGGTCAATCCGAACCCACCCCGTACGTCGCCGTCCAATCTGATGGCAGTCTGCTAAAAAGGCTCCCGATACAGAAACCCATTCTCATGGACGAAACTGGCAAACGTCGTTTGGGTCGAGCAGCCCGTCGGAGTATGTCTTGATCATTCATCTCCCTAAACCTACATGCCAAGCTTTCTAGACCGGCTTTACCCAAGGTGTCCCCAATATTACCAACGATGACCAACTCGCAGAACAAGCTGTTGGATTCCTCACCCAGTTCTTGGATGTTTTTGATGAACTTAGGGACAGTAACTTCTATGTCACTGGAGAAAGCGTAGGTCATCACATGTATATCAGACTTCTCTCTGACTCTTCAGTCTCAAGTATGCCGGATTCTGTGAGTTGAAGATTATCTTTGGATCTCTTCCATTGATCTGTTTCATGTCAGATGTACCCTACATCGCCAATTATATTTATGAGCATCCAGGATTAGCCTTAAATCTCAAGGGCATCTGGATAGCTGATCCATCTCTATCGACAGGTATCGTCCAGCAAGATATTCCCGCCTTGCGTTTTGCTCAAGTGAGTTCGGCTCCTTCCTATGCCCTCTGTGACTGATGGCCCTTGACAATATAGGCCAATAAAAATGTATTCCCCTTCAATAGTTCTTTCTGGGCAGAACTCCAGACCAGTTCCGATGATTGCGGTTTCACCGATTATTTGGATAAATTTGTCACCTATCCTCCCAATGGTTTGCTGCCTTTGGTCGGGACTAACTCAGAATGTCGCTTGCATAGGGCCATACAACGTGCAGTTGGAATGTAAGCCATGTTTCGATCATTCGCATCTCGACCCTGATCATCTTTACAGTCTGAATCCAGTGTTTGATGTATATCGGTGCGTGCTTTCCTTCAATTGAGGGCATAGCACTCAACACATCATTCCGATCAGTGTGACTGACACATTCCCCAACCTTTGTAAATTATGTGTTTGTCTGATTTATGAGACCTGACAATATGCCAGGGAGTGTCTTGGGCTTCCCGCGCGATACTCAACAGTTTATCTATTTCAACAGGTGGGCCTCCTGTTGACCTGTTTTCACTTCTTCCTGATGAACAAACAGGACTGACGTACGTTCTTGTTTGCCGTGACCGTCCTCACTGATTAGTTCCTGTGATACTTGGGAATAGGTTCAAGATGCTATCCATGCACCTCGTATCGAGTGGTCATCGTGTTCTGAAAGGAGCGTCTATCTACGTGGTGGTGATCAGTCGTTGCCCTCGATGCTTAGTCCGGTGATGCCGAACGTGATTGAGAAGTCAGAGAGGGTCGTCGTCGTTCATGGTCTAGCCGTACGTTCAAAAGTGCATCTATTTTACAGACTCAATATTTTGTGCTAGGATATGATTCTAATTGCGGAAGGGACTCGCATTGCCATCCAGTAACTACTTCTTGATAAGAAGCGAGAGAACATCTGCTGATGTAGGAATAGGAACATGACCTGGCACGGGTTACAAGGCTTCCAGACGCCAATTGAACCCGAAAGCTTCACAGTCGACGGTTTTGGTGTCTTTGGCCACACTCATACTGAGCGTAATTTAACTTGTTGAGTCTCTTTCTCACTTCGCGAGTATGAAAACTCACATGATCCTCAAAGATGTAGAGTTCTTCTACAGCGGACACATGACACCCCGTAAGTTGATTGAATTTGTGTGCTGGCGCTCGGAGCTCACTTATGGGAAGAATTCGTTCCCTGGGCTGCTTTTGCCACGATGAATTACCTGTTGGGGAATCAAGAATCTGTATCTACGTAAGGACCAATGCCGGCTTCCGGGATGGGCGTTATAGCTCGGACAGCTGGAATGCAATGTAACCTGTTCTTGGATAGTGTAATGACAGACTATGCGCGGAGAGATCGAACCCTATAATATAACCTTGGGCCGGTGCCACCAGAGCCCAGGTTGACCCTGTTCGTTACCTTAGAAATTGTTCAGGTCCCTAGCGAGGCACATGCATGATGGACGAATGCCAGCTTGATCAGGGCGGTGAAACTGTATGCGGGAGCTCGAACAAGACTGAGCCTCGGATATCTATTGATCTTCATCAACAATTACCGAGGGTTATGCAGGGAGTTGGAAATCCTTTTTTGGAAAAAAAATATAATGTACCTTTTTTGGCTGTCCTATAAAATGTGTCCAGCATCCTTTGGCTCTCTATACCTGTCCCTTCCGCTCCAATGGCCGAAGAATCAGTCACTCTCCCTGCCCATCTTACTGGACAACTCGATGTTCTCATGATCGACAATTTTGACTCATTTACCTGGAATCTCTACCAGCAACTCTGCTTAGTTGGGGCTAATGTTACCGTCATTCGCAATGATGCTATTACCCCCGCTCATTTCCCTCTGCTTAGTATCAACTCACTTATCATCTCTCCTGGTCCTGGTCATCCACAGACAGACTCAGGTATCTCAAGGGATGCCATCAGATATTTCGCAGGCAAGATTCCTGTCCTTGGCGTTTGCATGGGATTAGAGTGCCTTGTTGACCTCTTCGGAGGTTCTATTGCGTAAGCCTTGTTGTGTTTACCCTCTGACTTTCTTTCAAAGTGTTCTTACCTGAAATTTGTGGTCCGCCAGGTATGCCGGTGAAATCATGCACGGAAAAGTCAGCCGGATACGTCACGACAATCGCGGATGTTTTCGAGGTGTTCCACAAGGCTTGCCTTCCATCCGTTACCACTCCCTGAGTGCATCCTATGACACACTCCCTGCAGACCTCGCGGTGACGTCTGTCACGGAGGAATCTGGTGTCATCATGGGTGTCCGACATCGCAAATATACCCTGGAGGCTGTACAATACCACCCTGAGAGTATCCTGAGTGAAGGAGGTAATGATTTCATGAAGAACTTTTTGTCGTTGCGGGGCGGTCTCTGGGAGGAAAACCCTGAGGTCCGTGTTGTCGACCCAGAGCTCCCCTCTTTCCTACCCCAAGTCAACGGTCAGGAACAGGAACCTGACCGTGCCAAGGTCAACGGTACCCTCGATAAGGTACCTTCAATCTTGGACAAGATTCGTCAGCAACGTCTGCTTGACGTGGATCAAGCTCAAGCAACACCGGGTTCAACAACTCAGGACTTGCTGACACTTCACTCCCTGAACATTTCACCTGCCCAAATTAACTTCCTCACTCGGATCAAGCAAAATACGTCACCTGAGAGACCCGCTATGTTCGCTGAAATCAAGCGGGCATCCCCGTCCAAAGGTCCTATCGCTATCAGTATCAACCCCGCAGCCCAGGCTCTCAAGTACGCGTTAGCTGGTGCTCACACCATTTCTGTCCTCACTGAACCGAAATGGTTCCTTGGTTCTCTTCATGATATGCTGCATGTACGCCAGGCAGTTGCTCACCTCCCCAATCGACCTGCTATTCTCCGAAAGGATTTTATTCTCAGCAGGTACCAAGTTCTTGAGTCAAGAATCTGGGGTGCCGACACTATTCTGCTTATCGTTAGCATGCTCTCCGAGTCTCTCCTGCGCGACCTTTACAACTATGCTCTCCAACTTGGCATGGAACCCCTCGTCGAAGTCAACAACACCCAGGAAATGGAAATTGCATTGTCTCTGGGGGCTAAAGTTATTGGTGTCAACAATCGCAATCTTCACGATTTCAAAGTCGATATGAACACGACTAGCCGCCTCAGTGACATGACACGGAACAAGGACGTCGTCCTTTGTGCTCTCAGTGGTATCTCCTCCCGGCAAGACGTTGAGCGCTATAAAGGCCAGAACATCAGCGCCGTCCTCGTTGGCGAGAGTTTGATGAGAGCGAAGGATGCCGGTGCATTTATCAGTGAGTTGCTTGGTGATTCTCAACCTCCACGCGAGAGAATGGTGGAGAAACCTCTCGTGAAGGTTTGTGGTATCAAGACGCGAGATCAGGCGGTTGCGATTGCGGATGCTGGTGCAGATCTGATTGGGTTGGTGTTTGTGAAAAAGTCCAAACGATACGTTGACCGTCGTACCGCCAAGGAAATCTCTGCTGCTATTCGGGCGCGCCGGTATGAGTCTGATCATGATGCCGTTCCAACTTCCTTGTCCCCTTCCTCGAAGAATACTACCTGGTTCATGACGAATGCAAAACGACTTGAAAAGTTCACGAAGCAGGCGCGTCCCTTGTTGGTTGGCGTATTCCAGAACAGTACATTGGATGAGATAATAGAGACTGTGATGGACGTCCAGCTTGATCTCGTGCAATTACATGGAGAAGAGCCAGTCGACTGGGCATCACAGATACCTGTCTCGGTCATTCGTGCATTCCACCTTGCTCCATCAGGAGGTAAGATTGAGGGCGTTGATAGCATCACTCGACCTGGTAATCACCAGTTCATTCTTCTCGATAGCTTACGAGAAGATGGACTAAGTGGAGGGTCTGGGAAGGTTGTAGATTGGGCCTTTGCCCGTAAAGTGGTCGATGGAGGTGAAGTTTTACTCAATGGTTCAAAGGCGTATATGGGCGCGGCAGATCTCAGTAGTACGCCAGCTTCTACGAATTCGATCAGCGATGATCCCCTGCCTGTTATTTTGGCGGGTGGATTGACCCCGGGGAATGTTTCTGATGCTGTGAGACAGGTTAGGCCTTGGGCTGTTGACGTGAGTGGTGGTGTAGAAATGGAAGGTAGTAGTTTGAAGGATGTACAAAAGGTCAAGGCGTTTATTGACTGTGTAAAAGGTGGTTCTATAGTGTAGATTAGATAGCTAATTGTGTGTGTCATTTTATGATTTTGTTAGATTGTCTGTGAAATAATCAGGGCTTTTTTTCTGCGTGTATTAGGAAGAAGGGAACGGAGTAGCGCTGACCTCGGGTTTGTGTGTATCCTTGGGTCCGTGCTTGATCAGTATCAGATTCGCCAGTCATGACAACAACCGACTCGGCCGTCGTTTTAAACAGGATGATGGACATCCCTTGATAAAATAGCAGTGTCTGATTAGCTCAAGGTGTTATACATCTAAATGCTTTCGGGTTGGAGAGCCCAAAATAATGATATGATCATGGTATTTCATGAAGATGCATACGATAAAAATAATGGAGATTGTGAAACGACTCGACTCTCTCTGGAAATCATCCCCTGATCCTTTCGTGGGCTCAGAAGATAGTTGAGACTACTAGCAGATTCCACGTCTCAGGAACAGTGTGCAATGACACACCTGCTGCCCTCTTTTCTGGATATGCCAGACCACATCAGGGTCTCAATAGGTACCGACTCCCCACGTTGTGGGGTGAGAATGCCCGAAGGCTTATGGTTTGGGAAGTAAAGATGAAGACAGGGTTACAAGAAAAAAAGGGGGAAGGAGCACCTTTTGAGCACACAGACACCATCTGTGGAGTAGTTACCATTATCTTGGGCTGTATACATATATTGATGTGGTTACATAACCTCGTGGTTTATTTATAGCCACTGGTGACAATCATATAAATCATTACGAATTGACCTGCTTTCCCAGGGATCAATTTCCTTGGTTTGTTCTCAATTGTCTTCTGAGTCCATGAAAGGATTAGATGGCTGGCATGAAGAGCATATCACTGTCATGGGATGAAGGTATTGCATTATTTATATAACACAAGTCAGTCAACTCTTATTTATGTCATCACTTGTCACCACTGGGAATGATCCTCTTGTGCGTCTATGGCCTTTCTTAGTTCTCGATTCTGACTGACTGAGGCTTTGTCACGTTTCGTAGGTGATTCAATAACATATATAAATCCAGTACAAAAGTAAGGCCATCTGGCAGTGAGCGAGAGAAGGGGAGCAGATAGTTATAAAGTAATCTCAGCTGCTTGTGTATACGACTAGGACAAAAATATTTATGATGTTCATCTCACTGGCCCATTCAAATTCCAATGCAATCCTGTAGTGCTACTTGATACTAGAGTCATGAAATAATCAATAGTATTTGAAGCACCATACCATCTTTGAAAAAGGGCCTTGTCTACCTGAGCAATGTCTACCACTGTGTTCTTCAAGTCTTTTTTGACAGTGGTCAAAGAGATAGAGAGGAAGAACAAACGATAAATAATGAGTTGTAATAAACACATGTACCAGTATTTTGCTACATCCCAGAGCACCGGTTTTCACATGCATTTTGTTGTAGGAATACAGCTTATGAAACCTTGAGACTAATCACACGTCAGAAATGTATGTCGCGTGACCGTGAAGTTCGTGAATGCTGAGAATTTTAGTGAATATCAAAGTAATGGAAGGACAGTAGGGAAAAATCAATCCCAAAAGGACCTATCGCTCCTGAACGTCCTTTCATAAATAGGGCTGAATAATTTCAAACTTTCAGGACAAATCGTATCCTCGTGTGAAAGGTACTATCAAGCCGATGATCCATTGAATTTGAGCACAACAAAAAGCAGATCCAACATACTCATGAAACATGAAATCAAAAACAAAAGCATGATATCGTATGAAAGGCCAACATATACTGTACAGACAATCACATTTCGGGGCGCCTTTCGCCCCGAGCCTATCATTCGAAAGATCCAAAGCAAAATGCCCAAAGCACCCATCAAAAGAGGATAGAAAGGATATCAGACGTTCAACGTCTTCCCATATGCGCATTAGCGAGTTCACGGTCTAGTTCCGCACTGGGATCATCATAAACCGGACTGGGCAATCTCTGGGAAAAGTTATTGGTGGTATAACCAGAAGTAGCACCGTGGAGAGGGCCGTGCTCCTGAACGGGAGAATTGATAATCTCCTCGCGAGATGGAATAGGCAGGCTTTTGTTTGTTTTTTTTGTCAGCGTAGCTTTTATTAGAGGTTAGAGAATTTTCACCTGTCCTGACGACGAAATTGCGTCGAGGCTTTTGCTTGATTTCTGACCTCCCTTCGAAAACTTCGAACTTCTTCAACAATCAGTTTCTTCATTCCTTCAACACTATCCTCCTCCTCGAAGCTGAAGTCGAATGTCTGTAATGGAGACTGAGTTTCTGGCCGAATGCTGTTGCTGATTCAGCAACTTACGGAAGGACAGCTCGGCTCATCAGCAGGATCATGCCAGACAGTAAAGTAAGGGTGACTAACGGCCTGCTCGCAACTAATCCGTTTGATAGGGTCGAATTGTAACATTTGTGTCAGCAGGTCAATTGCAAGAGGATTTGCACGAGGGTACAGCAATGAGAAAGATATACGAGGTTTGATTGGTAGAGAACGAATGTAATCTTGGGCCTGTTGAAATGCGGTCATTATAAAATGATGATCCAGAAAGTATCACATACACGGGGAGAGCCAACACGTCGGAGGGTTTCCTCAGGTGGTGTCCCAAGATAGTGCAAGATCTGGTTCAGCTGATCTACATAACTGGACACAATATCAGTGTAGTGCTGATATCTACAGGACAGAAAAGCTTACTCCCTGCCTTTGTATATAGGCTTTCCGCCGAGTAATTCAGCTAGAATACACCCGATGGACCAGACATCAATAGCAGTTGTCTAATCGGTAGTTAAGAACATCCTCTGTAGGAGTTAGTAACAGCTCACGTAGTTAGCAAAACTGAGCATGATTTCTGGGGCACGGTACCAGCGAGTTGCTACGTATTCGGTCATGAAACCCTGGTTGCCAGCTGCTCTAGATGTCCCTCCCCCTGGGTTATAACCTCTAGCAAGACCGAAATCGCAAATCTTCAACTCGCAATCGGCATTGACAAGGAGATTTCCTGGCTTTAAATCCCGGTGAAGAACATTCGCTGAGTGAATATATTTCAAACCACACAGGGTTTGATAAATGAAGGATTGAAAGTGGGCGTCAGTCAACGGTTGTCCGGAACGGATCTATTTCTGTTATTGTCTGATTTATGAGAGTATTGGTGGTACCTACAATAGCATGGAGGTCAGCCTCCATGAGTTCCTCCTAAATATATCAGTACCATGGGGTTCACAGCAGGATAAAGATCTACATACATAGAGATAAACTTCGTCGAAATTGCCATCAGGTCGGAAAACTATGTCCATGTCATACAGACAAGTGATCTGCACCAAGTAAGTCTATCGTGATCAATATAGCGACACAGCTACGGACATTCTTGTGGCCTCTGAAGTGACGGAGCAATCTGATCAAAGTGTTACGGTCTGATATAACTTGGCTGTTTGTATCTCACTTGATTTCACGCAAGCAACGCTTGGTGAGGATGCGCTAGGAAGAATGATAGATGTAACTTCCATTTAGACTATGCAGAAGTGCAGCACACTGACCTTTGTATTGATATTGGTGATTTTCTTGATCGCACAGCCTTCGCCAGTGCTACTGTGAACGGCGGCTATGACGCAGCCATACGCGCCCTGGCCAAGTTCCTTGACCATTCTATATTGGACATCGACAATAAAAGTCGAATTTAGGGCTGTAAAAGAGTGTCGTGTCATCATCCTGGGATTCATTGGATGTGAGGAAGACAGCGACATGAGTAGAAGGGGATCGGATAGGCATCGATATGATAAACAGGATTGTGAGATTTCTCTGTCAAGAATAGCCATCATTCCTACCCCATTTGGCTTCACTGATCATGCCCAGATTGTTACAGGCTAAGTATGGACAATGCATTCCTCCGTAAGACTACTTGTCGGTGTGCGGGACCATCGGGGCGATTTTCTATTCCCTTGACTCGCTGGCTGGATGCCCTTTGGGCCCATTATTACTCTTGGTGTTGTGTTATACCGATGAAATATCTACCTACGAAATTATATATTATCCCTTTCCTGAGTTCTATCCAGGGCCCTACCCTCATCCCCAGTGTCTAGGTCCTCTGCGATTCAATATATTTACAACTCTGGTCTCCTGAAATTAATCTGGGAGAGGAGCCTAGGCTAAAATGGGGACTCTCATTGCGTAATTTTAATTCATTCCAATTCCGCAACAACTCCTCTAAACACCCTGTATCCGGTGAAACTCGGGGTTGGCCAACGGCTCGAGTATATTTCGGCGTTGCAATCATGATTACTGTGCTACAGTGAAGGGGCCGAACCTGACGATGAGTACTTAACCACCATGTAATACACACCAGCTACCGTCACGCTATCTTCCCTTAATGACCGACAAAGTATTCCATTGCATTCCCGTATTCTATGGTGTGATAGTCACCCTTGTTTTCCAACTTGTCGTGGATGCAGCAGACGCAGTCTGGCTTATATGGTGGATCACGAGAAGCCATGACGATGGTCCGTTGTGGTAATTCCCTGTAAAGCACCTTTCAGACTGAGATGAATAGGTGTGGAACCATTGAAGACTTTGGCCAGTTGTTCTATTGCATTGGCTATCTGGGAATTCTATGCAGCCTTTATTGCTTCTGTAGGGTAAGCCTGTGCTTCGAGTTTTGGGGTTGTAATGAACTCAGAATTTTACAGGCTCTATGGTGCCTTTCGCCGAAAACGCTTCATGAAGAACTTTTGGAAACCAGAGGCATTCGTCTGGCTCTGTCATATTGGTATCGGTATTTGGTACCTTATTACATATTACCAAGTCTATCGAGATGAAAGAACTCAACACTGCATCAACGAACGCACTGAAGGCAACGATGTTGCAGGAGCCGGGCTCTGTCGGCACCTTCTTTCATTCGGTGGTGCCCCTTTGCCCTATGTTTGGGTCACCTTTGTTGTTCAGACCGTGGTTCAAACACGTGGGTCATCTTTTCGCCCTGTCATATGTTGTGTCAACCGAACTGGCAGTGGTCCTCCAATTTCTTTGGCATTGGCGGAGAGTCCTTAACAACTACAATGTGGTCGAACAAGAAGAGGTTGCTAATGTGAGCGAGGGAGGCCACTATTACGGCAACGCGGCGATCAGGCCGGTAGTGCTACAACTCGGGCACCACCTGCGACCCAGTGGCTCCTCTGAAACTACTCTATTACCTACCATGAGTTCTGCAGCCAGCCGCATGAAGCCAATACTTTAAACGCCCGTGGGTACCCAAAGCAGCACGACTATGACGAACTTGATGACGCTGATGTTGAGATCAGCGGTATAATGTAGTAATTGTCATTTTGGGAATTGCATTCGGATTTCGGTGATTTCGGTGATGTAAGAATGTTAGTGTCATCCTTCCCTCGTAATGGGCTGAGCAATGATAAGGATAATCGGGCGCAGCCAAATGTGGCAGTCCAGTCGGCATCAATGCATCGCTTGCACGAGGCTATGCTGCACATGTTATAAAAGCGGTATCTGATCTCATTGTCTCTTTGCAACGACCTTCTTTCCCTCTTTCCCTCTATGGCTCCCAAATTTCTTTGCTGCCTCCCTCTGCGATTGGGAACCTTTGTAATCACACTTATTCAACTTATTGTCTGCGGCCTCGCAGCGAGCGGCTTCTGGTACCTTATTTGGTGGACTAGGGACGAGGGGGTCTGTAAGTTGACGATTCTTTGAAGGGATCGTTGCTAAGCACTGAGTTCCCGCCCTCCTAAGATCATGATCTACAAAATAATGTCAAGATCGCTTTCATTGTTGCCGGTGCTGTGTATACCTTTGCCGCCTTCATTGGTCTTCTCGGGTAAGCCTTGAATCTGGTCTTTACGATGTGACCTGGTGTACGAGCTCTAACGGTATTCTAGCTTCTTAGGAGCTGTCTTCAAGAAGAGGGGGCTAGTCAGAACATATCTGGCAGTCCTCTATGTCACTCTTATGCTTCAGACAGCCTCTGGAATTTATTCGCTTGTGATGTTCTATCGCTTCCGCGAGCACCCAGGACTTAGACCAGACTGTGACAACAACTCATCGGATACTGCAGTAGTCAATCTCTGCAATGCCCTGGAAAGGATTTCCAATATGCCGCTTTCGGGTATCTGGGTGTCTACCCTCGTTCCGATCGTTGTCGTCGCCTGTAAGCTCCTTCACATAAATTCACATTCTGATCAATCTAATTACACTTTCAGATGCTTGTTATGTTGTGTACAACTACGCTACGCGTCTTGCTAAGCAGCAGGCTGACCGTGAGATCATCGCAACACGTTCTTTTGCTACAGGACCCGAATACACTGCCGTCAAGCCGCATGAGGAGATTCATCCCTTAACTCAACCTGCTTACAGCTACCCTTACTCTGATGCACCTCATTCGTTTGGCAACACTGCTTCTGGACACGCTGCCAATTACTATAACTCAGAGAACAAAGTGTAAAACGATATCTACTTACCTTTGAACTGTACACATTTGGACATCATTAGATATATTGATATCTTCTGTCAATTATTATATTCACGCGGACGTTGTTACCCATCATCATTGAGAGTGACAGGTGGCTTGTCAAGTTTGTGAACGGCAGTATTGAAAGCCCATACAAGTCGATATCTGGAGGAAACATTGAATTTTTGTATGAATGGTTGCTGGCGACGCATCATCAGTGTTTTGCATTGCTTGGCAATAGCATAAGTGTGTCTTCATAAGTGTCCGGTGCCCGCAGCCCCATTCCCGGTCTGCACACACAATCTGTGGTAACTATGTCTGATGATTTCCTACGACTTGTATCATCTGCCAATCCAGCGACGCAGCAGTATCGGCCTGCCATGACCAGTGGTTATCCTCCATCGGCTAGCCGTTCATATAGTAAACGACGACGCTCCGACCCACAACTTCTAGACCCATTCTTTGACGATGATGATTACAGGGATTCAGAATCGGCTTTTGCTCAACCGCAAGCGATGGAGTCCCAGGAGAGCAGTCTGCCACTGGGTCAGGTAGCAGCCGTTCCTGCTGGTCATTCTAAGGTCACGCTCGGGGATGGTGTTCCGCAGGAATGGAATTTTGATGATTTGACATCTTCAAATCAGGTGCCCTTCTCGGGGTCTGGAAATTTTCATGGGGTCAAGACACAAACACCTACGGTTTTGAAACGTAGAAAGTGGAAGTGGCCATGGGAGAAAGAAAGGATTCTAACCGGGGAACGAGTTATTGCATTGAACAACAGCGCAGCAAACACCGGATTTTGCTCAAATTTTATCTCAACTAGCAAATATAGCTTGGTTACTTTTGTGCCCAAGTTCCTGTTTGGTGCGCGATCTGAAGTCTGGTCTCTCTGGTCGTCATTGACTAATTTCTAGAACAATTCTCCAAATACGCTAACTTGTTCTTCTTATTCACCGCATGCATACAACAGATACCGGGTGTATCTCCAACAAACCGGTGGACTACCATTGCACCTCTGGTAATAGTTCTATTAGCCTCAGCATTCAAGGAAGTACAAGAGGATCTTGTGAGTAGTCCATGACTTGTACGAACTCCAACCTGGTAACTGTGTTCAAGAAACGACACCAATCTGACTCAGAACTCAATTCACGTATGGCCAGAGTCATGACTCAATATGCGGGATTCACGGACAGGGAGTGGAAGGATATCCGAATGGGAGATGTGGTGCGGCTAGAAAATGATGATTTCATTCCCGCAGATATGGTTCTTCTCAGTTCAAGTGAACCAGAGGGTCTGTGCTATATTGAAACCTCTAATCTCGACGGGTGTGTATACGTATGCATTGTGTCTTTTTGGTTCTCATTTTTATAGTGAAACTAATCTCAAAATCAAGCAAGCTAATCCACAAACCTCGTCGCTCACCTCTCCTGAACTTGTCAATCGCTTACGGGGGTCCCTCCGCTCTGAGCACCCCAACAACTCGTTATACACTTATGAGGGAACTCTAGAGCTTATCACAGACCACGGGACTCCAAGGCAGGTTCCGTTGGGCCCGGACCAGATCCTTCTCCGAGGGGCGCAGATGCGTAATACCCCCTGGGCGTACGGGCTTACAATTTTCACTGGTCATGAGACGAAACTCATGCGAAACGCGACGTGAGTCCAGTAGGGGGCCAGAGTATCTCGGCTGATTTCATATGTCTGTAGTGCTGCTCCCATAAAGCGAACTGCCGTAGAGCGGCAAGTCAATGTCCTGATATTATTCTTGTTTTTCATTCTCCTGGCGCTATCTATTGGTTCTACGATTGGTAGCAGCATTCGCTCATGGTTCTTTTCAAGTCAACAATGGTATCTATATGAGCAAACGTCCTTGAGTGGACGAGGTAAGCATAACTGTGTTGTTGATATGACAAGGAATGGCTGATATCAACTTGGCAAGCTCGTGGTTTCATTGAAGGTTCACTATTTCATCTCAATTCCGGAACAATGCTTTTTGATCATTTACGCGCTGTCCAGATATCTTCACGTTCATTATCTTGTACAACAATCTCATTCCTATATCTCTCATCGTCACAATGGAAGTGGTCAAGTTCCAGCAGGCTCAATTTATCAACTCTGACTTGGACATGTACTACGCGAAGACTGACACGGCTGCTCTTTGCAGAACCTCTTCACTGGTTGAGGAGCTCGGTCGGATCGAATATGTATTCAGCGATAAAACTGGAACTCTTACTTGTAATGAGATGGAATTCCGTTGTTGTAGTATTGGTGGCGTGCCGTATGCAGATGTCGTTGACGATTCAAAGCGAGAGGGTGCCGATGGATGGAAGACTTTTGTGGAGATGAAAAATTTGCTGAGCAAGCACCCTAATCGTTCCGTGGACGCGTCAATGTCTGACAATATGGATGAGGAGTCAAAGCAGAGGGAGACGCTTGTTGAATTTCTTACTCTTTTGGCTGTCTGCCATACTGTTATTCCTGAGATCAAGGATGAGAAGGTGGTCTATCAGGCTAGCAGCCCTGATGAGGTAGCCCTAGTTGCTGGTGCAGAACAACTTGGCTTTCAGTTCCATGTTTGTTTCTTTTTCGTCGATGCTCCTAGTTCATTGGTTCATCAATGGTTGGCTCTAGGTGCGAAAACCCAAATCTGTCTTTGTCAAAATTATAGGTCAAGATCAAGAATATGAAATCCTCAATGTTTGTGAATTTAACTCAACTCGCAAACGGATGTCAACCGTTGTCCGAGGACCTGATGGCAAGATCAAGCTTTACACCAAAGGTGCAGATACCGTCATTTTAGAGCTGCTGAGCAAGCACCAGCCCTACACCGAGAAGACTTTGGTCCATCTCGAGGACTATGCAACGGAAGGTCTACGAACGCTTTGCATTGCCTTCCGTGATATCACGGAACAAGAGTATAAGCAATGGTCTGCTATATATGATCAGGCTGCTACCACTATCAGCGGTCGAGGAGAGGCCCTTGATCAAGCTGCTGAACTCATTGAAAAAGACCTCTTCTTACTCGGTGCTACGGCCATCGAGGACAAACTTCAGGATGGAGTCCCCGAAACAATTCATACACTTCAGATGGCTGGGATCAAGATTTGGGTACTAACCGGTGATCGCCAGGAGACTGCTATCAATATTGGAATGTCGTGTCGGCTCATCTCAGAGTCTATGAATTTGGTAAGGACTTATTCTTTTGTTCGTCACCGATGCTCATACCCTCTTAAGGTCATTGTCAATGAAGAGACTGCACATGATACCCAAGAATTCTTGGAAAAGCGACTGTCCGCTATCAACAACCAAAGAAACTCTGGTGATGCAGAAGATCTGGCGCTTATTATAGGTGTGAATCTAGGGTTACATAGTATTGCTATCTCTAATCCCATTTTTTTCGTCTACTGCAGATGGGAAGAGTCTAGCCTTTGCCTTGGAAAAGCAGTTGTCGAAGACTTTCCTTGAGCTTGCTATAATGTGCAAGGCCGTCATTTGTTGTGTGTATTATAGGGTTGATGCAGGCATAGCTCTACTGATCATCACCACACAGGTCGTGTATCACCATTACAGAAGGCGCTGGTTGTCAAGCTTGTCAAGAAGAACCATCAAGCCCTGCTGCTCGCCATCGGCGATGGTGCTAACGATGTTAGTATGATCCAGGCTGCGCACGTTGGCGTTGGTATCTCTGGTGTAGAGGTGTGTGACTCAACGTGTGGAGTTACCAGGTAAATGACGAACGTATCAGGGCCTACAAGCTGCTCGTTCTGCAGATGTTGCTATCTCTCAATTTAGATTTCTGAAGAAACTGCTCCTCGTACATGGTGCTTGGAGTTACAGGCGATTATCCAAATTGATTTTGTGTACGTCTCCCCTACTTTGGTCTATAGACTACATTGAGATTGCTCGCAGTCTCTTTTTACAAGAACATTACATTATATATGACATTGTTCTGGGTAAGTCTGTTGCCTGGGTTTTCTTCAGTGATCAAGACTGACCAACCAACAAAGTTTTCGTTCTTCAACAACTTCTCCGGTCAGATCGCGTTTGAGTCTTGGACATTGACTTTTTTCAATGTTGTGTTCACTGTCTTGCCCCCACTTGTCATTGGTATTTTTGACCAATTTGTTTCCGCGCGATTTTTGGACCGCTACCCGCAACTCTACATGCTAGGGCAAAAGAATGAATTTTTCACCAAGACTGCGTTTTGGCTGTGGATTGTGAATGCGTTATACCACAGCATTGTAAGTCGGCTATTGTGCATTGGTTGACTTTGCTTAATTTGGTAAAAAGGTCCTATTTGGCTTTTCAGTAATACTTTTCTGGGGGGATCTCAAACAAGCGAGTGGATTGGATTCTGGACTTTGGTTCTGGGGAATCACCTTGTATCTCGCTGTCCTTTTGACCGTCCTCGGAAAGGCAGCCCTGATATCTGAGTAAGAGACGTTTTGATTATTCATTGGCAGAAGTTGACAATTTGAGAACAGCATCTGGACAAAGTACACCGTCGCTGCAATTCCGGGATCATTTGTTTTTACTATGCTGTTCTTGCCAATTTATGCCGTTGTTGCCCCAGCGATTGGCTTTTCTGCGGAATACTCTGGTCTCGTGAATAAACTATGGACTGATGGGGTGTTCTACTTCGTTCTTCTGCTAATACCTATCTTTTGTTTGGGACGTGATTTTGTCTGGAAGTAGTGAGTATCGTTTTCTTATGTCTTCTAGACCATTGACTTGATCAACTCTTTACAGCTACCGGAGGACGTATTTGCCGTCCTCGTACCATATCGTTCAGGAATTACAAAAATACAATATACCTGATTATCGGCCAAGACAGGAACAGTAAGAGTTTGTTTCGATCGAACTTGTAGAGACCCTCATCTCTTTGCTCTTGTGACTAGGTTCCAAAAAGCGATCAAGAAAGTGCGTGCGGTACAGAGGATGCGCAGAACCCGTGGGTTCGCATTTAGCCAAACCGAAACTGCTGGAAAGCAGGATCAGGCAAGGCTCATTCGTGCGTATGATACGTCGAAGTCGAATGCTCGACCTACCGGATATTAGTTTTATTTCCCTATATTCATTGCTTGGCGCAAACAGAATCAGATAGATAGGACGACGTAATTTGTAATTGCATATGATGGTCTAATGACACGGCTGTTCACCACATCTGACAGATGTCTTCTACGCTATTGACGCTTACCGGGGCCTAAGTAGGATGTTCACAATTCATCATCTTTTATAAAGATACCGTGCAGATTATGGCGCTCAAGAAAGGGATGAAACTGATGGGGCCTGTCAGTACGAATGAAGTAGAGCTGAGTCGAGGATCGTGTTAGCTCATTGGCCGGCAGATAGTGTCTCGAGAGGTATTTCTCTGAGGCCTAAGTCAGCACATAGCAATGGTTCGCTGATGTCGTGCAGGAAATGGATTATAGCTGTCCTGAACTTAGTATGGCTCAAAAAAGATGCAGGAGACTGGTGAATGAATGGCAGTGACAGGAATATATCAGAATGATGTTTCAACTGTGCCGTAGTCACTTGGATGAGGACCCCAGATATCTCCCTCGGAGGCTGTTTCCAGATTTAGTAGGATAGATGATTATATAATGCAATCTGAACATTGTGAAAAGTTGTTCCTAGATTATTTCTCCCTGCAACACAGAGTTTGCTCGGCAAGCCGTCGAAGGAACTTCCTGTCGGATCAGGCTCAATTTTCGGGGTCTTGGAGAAAAGCGGGAAATGCCGATGACATCCTTGACAACAGTATCAATGATACGTTCCAACGCTTATATACTCACTTGGAATCTCTTGTGCATGCCTTCTTAGAGACTGTGTCTTATCCACTCATTTCCCCCCTTTTCCGCTCTTTTTGAATACTGCCAACGGCTCGCGTCAGGAACGCCGATTC
>Ga0154005_100045_pt1 | contig 71632 bp, 92 predicted proteins | sample TSFL089MetaG_FD_104698 | JGI IMG/M metagenome (GOLD analysis project Ga0154005, IMG submission 104698) | Attine ant fungus gardens microbial communities from Florida, USA - TSFL089 MetaG | ecosystem: Host-associated > Fungi > Mycelium > Unclassified | place: USA: Florida, Lake Talquin State...
ATCGCCACGTTATCAGTGCTACTGGTCTGCATCCTCAACAGACAATATTTGTGGACGATAAGTTCGAGAATGTCCTTTCTGCACGTTCGCTTGGTTTCTGTGGAATTGTGTTCGAGAAGGAACTGACAGTCAGGCGTGCGCTTCGAAATCTTGTTGGGAATCCCATTCAACGTGGGCGCGAGTTCCTAAGGCACAATGCAAGAAATTTCCAATCTGTAACGAAGGCGACACCCACCCAGGCGTCAGTCGTGGTCGAGGAAAACTTTGCTCCACTTTTGATCCTCGAGACTACTGGCCAGAAGTAAATGTCCCATTACGCCAGTTTAACTATATCTAGTCTCATGTTGATGATTAGAGAACTAATTGACCTCATTGAATGCCCCAGAACCTGGAACTTCTTCAAAGGTATGACATATCTGACATTAGGCACTTGATGGCCATTGAAAACCATATGGACTGATCAAACGTAATCTCTTCTTTTCGGTTTGGTCCCATCCAGGAAAGGGTCAATTAACTACAGAAGAGTTCCCACCCGATCTCGATACCACATCTCTTGGTCTCACTGTACTAAAATATGATAAAGATACCGTCCACTCAATCATGGACGAGATGTTGAGATACGTCAGTACTGACGGCATCATTCAAGTGAGTAATTCATGTTGACCTGAAATCAACGATCGTCGCGGGCTCCTGTATTGACGCATTGCCTAGACCTACTTTGATCATCGTCGACCACGATTCGACCCTGTCGTATGCGTCAATATTCTACATCTATTTTACACCTACGGCCGTGCGTCTCAGCTTCAAAAAACTCAAAAGTGGGTACACGAGGTTCTCATGAACCGTGCTTACTTGGAGGGTACTCGTTACTATGAGACGCCAGAATGTTTCCTCTATTTCATCAGTCGGCTTCTCTCCAGATCAGGAGATCCAGATCTCCATGCACTACTCAAACCTCTGCTCAAGGAGCGGGTCCAAGAACGTATCGGGGCTGAGGGTGACTCCTCGGCACTCTCAATGCGTATACTAATTTGCGATTTTGTCGGAATTCGAGACGAGATTGATCTCCGGAAACTTCTTGCTTTGCAATGTGAAGATGGGGGGTGGGAAATTGGGTGGATATACAAGTTCGGGTCCTCGGGTATTTGTATTGGCAACCGTGGATTTTCTACGGCGCTTGCTATCAAAGCTGTTGAAACAATGTCGCAAGTACTGCAGCCTAAGCACAGACACTCGGAATTTTCGATGTCGACTCGAGTTGGTGGAAGTCGGGTTGGTGGAAGGTCTCATTTGCGACCTCAGAGTGAAACTTTCAGGAATTTATGACCCGGGAGTTTTTTTTTACCCCATAGGTCTATGTCTGCTCTGTATCTTTGTTGCAATATCTTGTATGTATAGGCTGTTTGGAAAAGGGATAATTTTCGGGTACATAGTTCTGTAATTACAAAGTAACATTTTTTTTAGTATAGTGTGATTGTTCATCCACGAAGATAGCGAAGGTAAACGGGGTTGTTTGTCTCTTCTACATAGAGATAACCGAGTTTTTGTAAATACGCATCAAAGTCCTCGTAATCGGTCACCGGGACCTGAACACCCGCAAGTATCTTTCCAAGATCTGTCAGGATGCATCAGAGAATTCGACTGGCAAAATTGGCTGACAGGAACACACCTCCTCCATGATTACGGTAGTGGAATAAAGATATATTCCACCCTTGATGTAAACCTGTCAGAAACTTGCGCAGGGCACCGGGTTTTTCAGGGAAAGCTATGCATACTGTCAAGCCAAATTTGTGGACGAACGTGGACGTATCATACCGAATCTGAAGATACGCTCATTAGGGACCGCATGGCAACCACCGATCATGTACCGTGCGTGGCTCTTTGCTAGTTCATCATCACTGATATCGAAGCCCTGCATGTCTTCGGTTGCAAGAGACGAGAGGACCTGATGAACTTCGGTGGGCCGGTCAGAGGTGTCAAGTTTGAAGGATAAGAACACGTGAGCACGATCTCCATCCCCAGAAAGATTATACCGATAGACGAATTCTGTAACTTCGCGGGGATGAATGACTGAATGCAGGGCGATGAAACTGTAAGCAAAGAGAAAAGACTGAATTTGAGGAGCATGGTTGTCTCTGGGAGAAGAGACTTACCTTCCTGGTCTTTCGGGGATGTCAACACTGAGAAGTGCTTCGCGACCTTCGCCTAATTCAGCGCGTTCTGCGACGAAACGAAGGCGATCAAAGTTCATGTTTGCTCCACTGACAACAACTACAAATTTTTTATGAGCACCGACGAGGTTATTTTTGATGATGTATCGCTTGAGTCCAGCGAGGGCAAGCGCCCCGGCTGGTTCGGTGACAGAACGGGTATCTAATGTAATAGAGCTATCTGGTTCTCTGCTTCTGACTGAAAAAGTTACCTTCGAAGATATCCTTGATAGAGGCACAGATCTCATCGTTGTCCACGAGAACGATTTCATCCAAGAGTTGCTTGCAGATTCTGAAGGTTTCGGCGCCCACAATTTTGACAGCGGTACCATCACTGAAGGGACCAACTTCTGGAAGCGTCACACGCACACCGCTTGCGATACTACGAGCCATGGCGTCACCATCGAGGGTTTCGACGCCGATGACTTTGGTATGTGGGCTGCCGATGCGCTTGACGTACTCGGCGATGCCTGCAACAAGACCGCCACCGCCAACAGCGGCAAATATGGCGTCGATTTGGTCAGAGTGAGGAGCCTGCTTGAGTATTTCCGAGCCCACCGTTCCCTGGCCGGCGATGACGAGGGGATCATCGTAGGGAGGGACAAAGGCAAGTCCATGGATGTGGGCAAGACGAGCACACTCTACTTTTGCTTCGTCGAAATTATCGCCGTGTAGGACAACTTTTGCACCCAGACGGGCGACATTGCGGACTTTGATGGAAGGGGTGGCCTTGGGCATGACGATAGTACATGGGATACCTAAACGGGAACCAGAGAGAGCGACGCCCTGGGCATGATTTCCTGTAAAGGGGGGGAAAGATTGGGATCTAGGCTATAGATAAGATTAAGCACGCACACTGACCGGCGCTGCAAGTGACGACGCCTTTCCAGCGTTCCTCGTCGGTGAGATGGGCCATAAAGTTGTAAGCTCCTCGGATTTTGAAGCTAAAGACCTCGTGAAGGTCCTCGCGTTTGAGAAAGATGGAGTTGCCAAGCTTTGTGCTTAAGTTGGTTGCAGGAATGAGGGGTGTTTCCTGGAGGATGTCGTATACCCTGGCATTTAAAATCAATCTGAGATAATCGGGAGTGTTATCTGAGAGGAGGCAGTGCTTGCTGAGGCGAGGAAACGCAGGTTCCTTGGGTCCGCCTGTGGCGATGGTGTCCGGAGCGTTGGAGGTGTACTCGAGTGTGGCCATAACAGAGGCAGTCGAGTCGAGTCACGAGGTCAACAAATACACGTGATGTAATTAGCAGCACGTGCTCATCGGCGCACGATTATGGTCCGTGCGTTGTGATTACCGGAGACGCGACGGGATGGTCACATGATGCAGCAGACGGCTTCCTCTCGGCCATGGCGCAGGCGGCGACGATGGCGATGGGTCCTCCGTTGTCTCCCCGTGAAATCCGCCGCTCAGGACGTCGTTCGGCACCGTCTACAAACTCAAAGTCTCCAGACTCTGACCTCCCCCGACACAAGGACAACCCCCCAAGGCCACCCCAGTCGGCCCCGTCCCGTACAAAGCGGACACACGACCAGGAAGACCACCTCGACGATCGCAAACACTCGGCTTCTGCCACTCACTCCTCTGCATCCAACTCCAGCTCTGCCCCTCCAAAGGCTAAGCGCAAGAGCAAGGACAAACGACGCTCCAGCGCCGACATCGCTCTAGGCACCCTCCATGAGCCTCAAGACACCACCACCGCAGACCCCGCAGACGAAGAAGAGCAGGGAATTACTCGCTGTGTTTGTGGCAGCAACGGTTTGTTCTTCTTCGCCCTTATCGCCACACTCACTCACCCTCTTCCCCCGCAGGCGAGGACGAGACAGATGCTGGTGAATTCATGGTTCAATGCGAAACCTGCAAGGTCTGGCAACACGGACTCTGTATGGGCTTCGATTCAGAGGATCAGGTTCACGACGCCGACTACTACTGCGAACTGTGTCGCCCTGAGCTCCACAGCGAGCTCTTCAAGTGCGCTGCTTTATCCTCCCTCCTTCCAAGTTTTCTCTCTCATACCCATCCAGGCGATTGGCAAAGAAAGCGCGGCATACGTCTGCCGTCACCGCTGCTGCCGCTGCCTCACGCATATCCCGCTCCCATTCTCCTACCCATCTCCTAAAGCAGCCTTCCAAGAGGCGAAACACCATGAACAGTCGAGATGCCAATTTTGACGAAAGCCTGAAAGAGATCATCGAGGCTACTGCTGCGGAGGCCGCTGCCGCTCAGGAAAATGTCGCTCAGCAACAGCAGCCACTTGCCGCTCCCAATCCTGACCCAGAACCAGAGTCTGAGATTGGTTCTCATAACAGAAAGAAGCGGAAAAGAACAGATGACGATGCGTAAGCTCAGTTTCTGCTTGGTGACACTGTGCATTGGTTCATACTCCCCCAGGCCAAGCAAGAAGCGCACTAGATCATCTTCCAGCGTCTCTGATCAGCAGCCTCCATCTATTCCTCGCATCCCTTCCCCTCCCCCTAAATTTCCTACCCCTTTACATCCAAAAAAATTGATAAATAACACGGGAAAGCGGTTTGGCCGCAGAGCTGCCCCTGTCTCCGGCATTGTTGTTCCCCCTGCGCCCCTTGACGGGGACGAATGTGAGCAAGGCGCTATTCCGTCTGCTTTACTCACGTGACATTTCTTCCAGCAGTCCAGCCTGCCACCACCACCACGACGAAACGTCAAGGCGGCAATAGTCGTTCCAAGGGTTCTAGTGCTGCTAGACGGCCTCCCGTCTCCCATCCCACGTCTCATGGCAATAGCAGCATGAGCCAAGAACTAGGTTTGCGGAGAGGCCAATCTCACAGCACTACCGGCCAGGGCAATTCCGCTCTGGAATCGGCACGGACGTACCGGAATTCCCATGTTTATGTTGTTTCGCAGCAGCCTCTATTTACATCTTGGGGCCTTCCTGACTACCTGGCGCACCTTGAAGAGATGCTACCCACCAACATTCCACAGCCACTAGAAATCCAATCGGGTACCGCAGCGTTTAGCGGGAGAGGAGAGAGCATGGAGCGGATAATGGAACGCGGGGTCAAAGTTAAATGGCCCAGCAAGCGGATGAGTGTTGGGGATATGAACAAGCGGGTTCGGGCGTTAGTAGAATGGGTGGGCCGAGAACAGGCCAACGCGCTAGATCGCGAACGGCGGAAGGAAGCACTGGAAAAGGTGCTCAAATTTGAATTGGACATATCAGGGAAAGATAACAGCGGAATTGGTGATGACATGGCTGTTATAGATGGTTCTTCACTGCAGATTCCGAATGAGGCTCAGGGTAAAGCCGCAGACTCTGAGCAGGATTCACTGGTTGTTCCGGTGACCGTCCGGGCTGCCTCAATATTGTGGAATAGTGATAAAGGAAAACCATTGTCAACAATGAAGATGATGGAGGAGCTGATGGAGGAGCTGATTGGGTTCCAGGAGAGATTTGGTCCCGGTGCTAAAAGAGAAAGACGGATTGTGAGTTAGTAGGCGTTGTGTTTGTCTTGCTTCTTGGTTCGGGCTTGGCTTTGGTTTTCCTTTCCTCTGTCATAATGCTATCGTATATTGTTATATTCAGTCCGTGCCGTTTATTTAATCCTCGTTAGCTGGACCCAGGTCCTGAGCCCTGCAGTCCATATTTGGCATAGGCTTCCGGATACAAACATGTACGCCGATCTGTGATGCTCATGGCATGATCAATTTGATCAATTACTGTGTTTGAAAGTTTACTCATGGTTTCGAGCGACAAGAGCGTGTCTGTTATCTGCTCTAGCGATACACGCCAGCTACACTTTTCGGATTCGGACGAAGGCGATCTCGAGCATGATGATATCCGTGCCCTGGGAATCGAGGATAGTTTCTCAGCCAAGGATTATTCCTCTCGTATGGAAGAAATCATGGATAGTGATGAAGAGGGAGAAAGGGCCGGGTTCACACTGGACAGCGGCGTAGAGTATGCCGGCGTCGATGCTGCGGCTACTGTGTCAAACTATAGCGACAGGTTGAGAGAGGTCTTGGGTCAAGATGAGTCGACAGACGATGAGGGATGCGATGAGGATGTGCACATATCCAAGGTGACTGTGGACAAGGAAGACCATCTGGTATGTAGGTCTCATTTCTGTTACACTTGCATTGAACTGAACGAGAAAGGGTTTAGCCAGAAGGACGGGTACTTGATACAAATTCCGAAACCTCAACTAGCCGGCAATCACCACTACCAAGGACTATATCGCGTTCAATTGCACCCTCTTCAAGAATTGCGAAACCGTTCTTGCATCCCAGTGTTTCCCGTTTACGGTCCCGGTCTGTTTTTGCACGGACACCAGAATCTTCGTCAGTATCCTCATCGACCAATTTCGGCTCACCTTCACCTTCTCAGTTGCTCACGAATTCATCTTTGCATATCTCTTCTGACATCTCCAATGACACCTCTCAGTCATCCACCACACATTTGAGTACAGCATCCCAACTCCATTCCCACACACAAAATCATCGTGAATTCCTCAATGCCGTTTTACAAAGTACAGAAAACGAAGCCTTCAGATGGACAAGCCTGCACCTGATAGGCAAAGACTTGTTTGCAAGCACGGCTGTCAAGAAGGCGATGACGGTACTTGGTGCGAGAGGATTCAAGACGCCTACTGTGTTAGCTGCAAATGGGAGTGTGTGCATTGGGACATCGGATGGGAAGATACTTGTGTATGATTTTCGACAGAATCTGAGGTGCGTTTGTGGCGACGAGTCATCTGGTGAGCCTCGACCATCTCTTTTGTTCTTTCTCAAGTTTGCTCACCTTTTCCCCAGAAAGTCGCCATGGTGCGGTCACCGCACTCACACTTTCATACGACCGTACATGTGTGGCGGCGGGTTACTCGACAGGCTACATTCAGATATATAACCTTGCAAACCCAACTATACCGATCCGTTCCGTCCCGCCCACTTCCCTTTCCCTCGTTTATTCTGGTAGAAAAGAAGGTCACATTCAAGGTTCTCGTATCGTCAGTATCGGCTTTGTCGCAGGACGGCATACAGCGATTGTTTCAGCCGACGTACACGGTCTCGCGTTCTATCACACTCTCGGCAAAGTCCTCTTCGTTGAAGCATCTGACATTCTTCGAATTCTAGGTCGATATCCGGATCCTCAACCACCTCCCTCATCATCATCACTGCCTCGAGCAGAATCACATCCTGCTCCTGTCCATAGCACGCACACAACTCGAAACCGGAACCCTCACTATACCATTCTTTCTATGTCACCTTTACCTCTGGGAACTAGTCCACACCTCACAGATACCTATAGTCTTGTCGCTATGTTGACTCCGACAAAGTTGGTTGTGGTCGGGCTGAAACCAAGTCCGAAAACTTGGTTCAAGGTGGCCAGAGGTCTGGAAGAGGGTGTGCCATGGCAGTCTCAGACCAAGTGGAGGGGTTCTTTGGCTTGGTTCCCTAGTGTCTATCAAGATCCCAATTTCACTGGTGGGTTGGACACAAACAAGTTGATGAAGACTAGCGGAGACGGAAATGTAAAGGAAAAGGGAAAAATTGGGGAACAAGGAATATCAACTCCGCCTATGCTGGCGTTCGCCTGGGGAAAGTTTTTGAAGATTATCGAGGTTGAGGAAGTCAAAGTGCAACAAGTTCTGAAGAATGCGAAGACGGAGAAGGTGAGCGAGCTAGAGGTTGGTGCCATCGATTATAAGGACGTACTTTCGTGGACTGCAAAGGAAGAGATTTTGGGCTTGCAGTGGTTAAACTTTGAGGTGAATTTTCCATTCTCAAGTAATATATGACGCCGTTGATCTATCATTACAGCAACTGATTGTCCTTACAACGAACCAGATGGGAGTGTATGATTTACAGACATCCAAGATGATCGAGCGTATTGAATTTGATTCCTCTACACTCATGTCACCGACAACTGGCAATGCAGCAAATGGCAAGGTCAACGATCAGGATTCTGGGATGGAGGTTGCACACAGCATGCGCATATATAAGGGAAAACTTTTTCTGCTAGTGAGCAATTCCACCTTTCGGTTAAGTGAGCTTCCTTGAACCTATTAAAGGCCCGAGATGACGTTCGTGTTGGAACTCTTGTAACATGGGCAGACAGAATCCTGTCGCTTGTTAAGGATGGTGACTTTCTCAGTGCGATTGAACTTGCTAGAGCCTACTATCTGGACGAGGCCCCTGGGAATAGAAACGGTCTTCCCAAGGAGCCGAAACTTCGAAAAGAAGTCATAGGGGAAAAATTACAAGAGTTGATGGTCGCTTCCGCACGCTATGCCTTCTCCGAAGACAGGATGACTGACTCAACACACGTCACACCAGACGGAAGAGGTGTGGACAGGACGTCTCTATTCGAGAATCTTGTTACTTCATGTTGTCGTGCATGTATTGTATTGAACGACACCGATTTCTTGTTTGAGGAGTTGTTTCAAAAATACGACGATTGTGGTATTTCGGGGATTTATCTACGGCACCTGGAACCTTTTCTGCTGGATAACGAGATTCGATATGTCCCACCGCGGATCACGCAGAGGTTGATTAGCCTACACGAGGAAGATGGGCGATCAGACCTCGTGGAACGTGTGATATGGCATATTGACCCTGAGTGCCTGGATATCAACCAGGCCATTCAGTTGTGTCAGAAACATCACCTCTACGATGCTTTGATATATACATACACCCGAGCATTGAAGGACTATGTGGCCCCGATTGTCGAGCTCCTAGGACTCATACGAAGAGTGTTGAAATTCAGACGAGCAAAGGCTGAGAATGCTGAAGGGGACGAAGATGAGGAGGCTAGCCTAGAAACCATAATTCTGAACTCTTACAAGGTTTACCCCTATCTCTCGCATGTCCTCTATGGACTGACGTATCCCAGTGGGGAGCCTTTGCCAGAAGAAGAGGCGCTTCATGCCAAAAAGGATATATATACGTTCCTGTTCTATGGGCGATCGAGTGTATGGCCCCCAGGAGGAGGAACACTGATATTGACATCCGATGAGGAAGGCGGGGTCGAACCCACCTACCCTTATATTCGACAACTTCTTCAGTGGGATGCAGAATCATTCCTCCATTCCCTTGATATTGCGTTCGAAGATGCATATCTGCATGATGAAACTCAGACCATTAATAGGCTAATCATTGTACGGATTCTTCTTGAACTCATCCCTTCCTTACCTTCTGAAGACGCTACGTTCGTGCATATCTTCATCGCTCGAAATGCTCCTAAATACCCAAAGTTCCTCTCTGAGGTACTCGCCCCCAGTGTTTTACACAAGACGCTCGTCCATCTCACTTTGGAAGGCAAGTCCGAGAATAAGGAAGATCGACAACTAGCTGTAGAATATCTCCTATCGGCGTATAATCCCCACGACACTGAGAGCGTCATCGCGCTATTTCAACGTGCCGGATTCTATAGGATTCTTCGTACGTGGCATAGGAGGGACCAACGTTGGGAATTTTTGTTCATGACCTATCTCGATGACCAGGATATTGATCCTGCTATTGTGTTTGAGAAGTTGGATGAGGTGCTGGTCTCTGGGACAGAGACGAACAAGAAGGTTTTACCTTATGTGCTGACTTCTACTGTGGAGAAGTCGTTGGCACGTTTATTAGAGCTCGGAGTGCATGAAACAGCTTTGTTGGTGCAAAAACACCTTCCTCACCTTCATGAACGTGCCCTTGGGATTTTGGGTGACGCTGGGGAGGACGTCAAGAGGCTCACGTACCTCCAGGCTCTCATACCTCATGGGGACAGTGCTATCACTCAGTCTGCGCCATTCTCATTCTCAGCAACACCTGGACTTTGGCATATGTATATTGACCTCCAAAGCCGATTTGAACCCTCAAAAATTGTCGCCGTCCTTGAATCCCTATCTCATGACTGCCTAGATTGGGACGACATGATTCAAGTATGCGAAGATAATCAGGTTTATGATGCCGTTATCTGGGCATATGATGTTCGAAAAGAACCCCAGAAAGCACTTGACAAAGCTGTCGAGTACCAGCAAGACCTGTCATTACAAGTTGTGCAAGCTCTGAAAGAATTGTCTGCTGAATCACAGGGGAAAATTGATCAGGTCTTGAATTCATTGCAAGTCATAGGGCAGAGATGCGTCAAGATTTGTTTAGGAAGATCGCGCGAGTCTTCGGATGTCGATGTACCACTGGAAGATATTTGGTTTACGCTTCTCAACAGCCAAATTAATGTGCTACAGCTAGTCTCTGCTTGTCAGACTTCTTCTGGCCTTGACGAACGGGTGCGACACGAGTGCCTATCAGACCTTCGTTCCTCGGTGCAGACCACATTCAGTGCTCTTGTGTCGATAACTTCTACCTCTGTCGTCTCGTTTCCTCGCCTATTCAAACGCCTGACAAACTCGACAACTTCGTCTTTACATTCCCATTATGACGAGTTTCGTACGATCCTTACGGGTATGCTAGACTCATACCGTTCTGATCAGGACATGTTGACCATGGCTCAACGTCTTATGGAGCATGATTTATTCGACACGATGGTCAACTTGACTCGGCAAAAGGCGCGTGGATGGACGCTGGAACGAGGCGTTTGTATCAAGTGTCGTAATCCATTATCGAAGCAGCCAGTGAGTCAGAGCTCAGAGGAAATCCCGATTCTCCAAGTTATTGTAGCACGGACAGGGAAGGCATATCATTTTCAGTGTCACATGGACTAGTTGATATATCAAGAACATCTTGTAATCACAGATATCTCTCAGATGTGGGAGGTGTCTGAAGCGCAAACATATTCTTTCTGAAGTTACTAGGAGAGGAAAGTCCCGCTACTAAGGAGGTCCATTTCCCCAGGATCAGTGCATTGTGAAATCGTAATGCCGCACTCCGAGCAGGTCAGCAAGAATGGATATATGTCAATATGCAAGCCTAGTCCTTCGTATAATGAAGCGGTGCCTGGCCTCGATATGTTTTGTACTGTGATGTTTCCCGCTACTAAGGAGGATTGATTCATAGAGGAAGCGACCAGTCTAATTATTGACGAGTTGGATCCATCAAAGGACTCCATCAACAGATTCAGTTGAGTGGCATAAATGAATAGCATTTTCCCTAATCCATTAATGAGCTTGAGTTATTATTTCCCAAACGCGAAGTGAGCAGTCCACTACTTGAGTCCTTCAGTCCCTTCTTGTCCTTTAACCACCACCATCTCCCTTCGGGGGGTTCATATTTTACCTAACATCTCTCACTAATATTGTTGTTATTCACCATCCTCCTTTATCTCTTGCCTGTCCTCAGAGGCAGCAAATTTCTCTTTTATCTTATGTTCATTGTGTTGTTGGACACCTTCGACCTGGTGGAGGTTGCATGTCGTGAACCTCTGGGATTATGAGTTGGGTAGGCAGGTTTGGAGTTGCGGAAGGGTCCACTAGGCTCATACTCACAGGTTCACCATAAGTCGGGTGTGGGTCCAATGGGGGGCGTAATGCTGCCGCTGGAGGCTATCAATGAACTATACCTATATGGAAGAGTCCCAGTACTCAAAATATGGGCAAGAGGTCTCACTCTTTGCCTTTACCATGTAGGGAGTCAATACTGGGAATGACAAAACATGGTTTGTCGGTAGATCGAATGAACTTGCCTGGGATCTACACAAAGAGTTTGCTCACTGTGCAGTCACCGGTACCTTTGAAAAGAGGTCTGACCAGAGTAGTGTCCGTTATCAAGCAGGGTACGCAATGAAGAACACTGGCTGTGGGGCACGATTTGTGGTCTTAGAGTGGAGTCGGCTGGTATACATATGTTGGAAGCTAAGTCCCTTCTTTTTCTATAATTAGTCCTTCTTTTCTTCGATACCTGTGCTTCTTTTGCCTCGTGCTTGAGTAGTGTAGGAGGTGCATTTACAACATGCATCGCAGGGTAGTAGTCCCTTGGCCCTCTTTTTAGCTACCACGGTCTGCCTACGCGCTCCATGTAATAAATTGATGATTTAAAAAAAAAAAACTACTCGAGTCCTTTCTCTTCACAAATACATTCAGGTATTTGATTTGACCCCACTGTAGGCCATTTGTGATCAAAATATAGTAAGAGTCAAGTCAGGAGACACACTGTGTTTGTTATACAGTGGTCGTCATATCACAAAAATATTATCACTCTGGTGATTCGGTAAGCACCACAATAAAGTTCGGCGGGTGATCATATGAAATCTCCGCCGTGGCTATAAATATGACTCCTGAGCCATGTTTCTGGGATATGTCGTAAATCTAAACGGAGATTCTCGTGACAGGTCCTTAGAATTCTGATATGGCAATTGAAATGTTCTGTTGTAGTGTAAAACCCATGGTCCAAATTGCCACTGTCCCCTGTTGCCAAGAGGCCACTAGTCATGGACATTCCAATTGATACTCAGTGCTAGAGAGTGTAGCAGCGTTTCATTCTGTCAGTACCAGGAAACGTATACTGTAAATCTACGTGGATATTAGGCCGCCACTGAGGTTTTTTCCGGAAAAAACCGGCTGACGTTTTTACTGACCGGAATGAATTATTCTATGCGAGTTCACCTTTGTTGTGACTGGATGATTTTCTGTAGGCATCTGGAAGTATGGTTGCCAATATGTCTTATGATGAGATACTTCATCTATCACTTCACTCAAAGCTTCTCTTGTTTGACAGGAGTAATTGTATAACCCCCACTATCTTTGACTTGCATTATCTCAAAATCTCATTGTATGGCCTTCAGTAATCCATGATAGAGGAGAAAAATGACAACATGAATTGTAAACCCATCTTTGTCTCTATTCCACAGTAGACACCATCAGGAAAACATCTAGATATAATATTTAACCTGTATCCATGAAAGGCTATAGAACATCTAGGGAAGTCTGTGTGCCGTAGTAAGTTGTTTTAGAGGTACTCTTAGTTCGTACTTCGCAGGGACTGTGATCGCGCACCCTTTGCCTGTTACGGAGTCATGTATCTACTTGGCATAATGGTAGCAGGTTTGATAAAAATAAAAAAAATCTAGGGAAGTCTGACAGCCATATTGCAGGTACACTTTGCTCACTGTCTTTAACTTTTGTGGACAGCTGAATTGTGTTGCATTGTATTTCAGTCGGTCTACTCTGTTCCTTTCTGCAGCCAGTTAAGTTGTGTTGAAGTTAGTCCACTCCAATTTTGTTATTTCGGCTTTTCCCGACCCAGCCACATGTGACAGGAACTAACAAACTAACTAATTTTGGGCTTGGCAGATGAGTCCATAATTGAACTCTATCTTATTTCTGAGGATATGTCCGGTCACCGATCCCTCACACAGCGAAGCACCTCTCGTTGATTCAACAGATCCGTCATCAGCGCCGTGTCAAACTAGATGCCGCAGAGTTATGTGGGACGAGCAGTGCAAGTTATTTCCGAAGGCCCACATCAACTCGCCTTAAATTGCCCACCTCCATTGAGCAACAGTAGGAATTTGCTCACCCCAGGTAAATGTTATCCTTTTCTTGAGTTTGGCTGGATTAAACGAATTGCCAGGTCTTCAACTATGAGTAATGCTCCTGTTGATTCCAAACTTTGTTCAATTAATCGGCTTCCCCCTGAAATCTTGGAGGAGGTCTTTTTCCATTGCGTCCCTCCTTTCCAATCACCCTCATACAAAATAGCTCCGCTGGTCCTTTGTCTAGTGTGCTCCTCTTGGTATGACATTGGGCTGCAGTCATCTCGCCTATGGAGCAATGTCACCATTGACATAATGGATTTAGTGTCCAGAATCCCTACGGCCCCTGGAGAAAACCCAATCTTTCCAACGATTGAGTTTCTTCAACGTTCCAGAGATTATCCCTTGTCGATCCAGCTGACAGTATCTTCGCCTTCCATGTTCGACCACCCGGAATGGCAATCGCAGTCTGACTTTATTTTGGGTCAAATACATGGCCGTATCCGAGAGCTGAGGTTATCTTCCTCATGGCTGAGCAAAATTCTCTGCACGGCCAACCCAAACATCCGATTTCCCCAACTTGCCAGTATCAGCGTAATATCGTCCGGAAAATCATTCGATTTCCTTCCCATACCTTTGGCTATCTTCGCTGACTCTACCCTCTTGAAACGGCTTGATTATGCTGCCTACCTTGATCTTGATACAGCATTGAATTTGGCCATCCCGTGGGCGCAGCTCACACACATCACACTTGCCGATATTGATTTTGATTCATGGAATTACATTTTCCCACGTTGCATCAACATGCAGTCCGGTACTTTTGTGATCTCTGGATCCTCATCACGATCGCTGCAGCCTAGAACCAAAACCACCTTCACATCCCTGACTTATCTGGCTATAAAAAACATGCAATCATCCCATACTCCCTTGATTCTAGAAGGTTTCAGCTTTCCCAACCTTCGAGAGCTGATGCTCGAGTGGAACCGTTCACCTGGATTTGATACGAGCTTCCTTTCCTCAGTCCGTCATCTGGAAAAGCTCATGATATCAAGTCATATGTCTCACTTGAACTATATACTTTCTATCTTTAGTTTGACCCCATTCGTTTCTCATTTTTACTTGTCCAACGATCTCGATCATAATGAGCTTTTCGACGCCCTTACATATCATGCTTATCAACAACGGCCCTTGTTACCGCAACTCCGACTGCTCGAGGTTGGGGTACCATATTGGAATTCCATGCATATCGAGGAAGCAACACTTGATTCCCTTAGAAAGATGCTGAACTCGCGACGGTGGATTTACCCCAACTCCAAAATTAGACAATTGGAGATTCTACGGATGAAACACGTTCCCCTTGATATTCAAGAATCATTGCAGACCCTGACAAGCACCGGTATCCTGCTGGAAATTTACCCGGTCGTCATTGCTGCAACTGAAGCCGAAAGTAGTTCAAGTGAATTCCTTTGACTAATACTCGCTTCTGGTTGTGAGGCTTTTTGTCAATGGTGGAGACTAAGTGTCAATCTTTAACGGACCTAACTAGATTCGTATTTATTGTCCCATGAAGGTCTTTTAAAGTCATTGTCCCTGGTCAGATGGAACATCAAGAAGGTTGTAGTTCTCATTCTTGACCGCGCATCGGGGCACTAAGAGACCGCACCACAAGTGCTCGAGGTGTGTTTTCCTCGGCTCACTTCTGAGAACACTTGGCTGGTTCCATGAATTCTATTCCATAAACGCCTGACCCTCATGTATCTACTTATTAGGTGCTGTTCGCCAACATGGTACAGATATAGCCTGTGCATAACACCGAGAGCACCCGAACCCCGTCCAAAAGAGATCGAAATTTATGATGCATCTTCTGAAAATAAGATCAATAACTACGGTCAGCCACGAGGATGAAAAACTTACGGTCATGAGCCAGGACGATATTTTTCAATATTGCATAGTGTTCATTCTTCTCAATTTCAATGCCTAGAAACTGCGCTTCTTTACCGAAAGCCTCCACGTCTAGAATCATCTGTGTTTGTATGCGTTCTTCATCACGACTGTCATCAGTTTGGGTGCTGCCAAACAATGAGAATGTTGACTTTTTCCCTTTTTTGAGTCTCCGAAGTGACTCCTCCGTCTTTCTCATAGCAGTGAGATATAAAATATACCTACACAGTTCATCAGCACCGGGCTCATGTGCTCGATAGAATAAGCAAGCTTTTGCCTTTGTGCAACATTGTCGAAAATTTCCTGGGAGTACCCTTTCAAGTGGGCATCTTTGAGGGATCGGCCTGGACCATCGGAAGAACTGATGGCAAAGAAGGCCTTAATGGCTCGGAAGATGGTTTGGACAAAATAACTCGGCTCCGTCGGGAGTCGCTTGTTTGACATGGCACGGAACTGAGATGGGATTGATCGAACGGGAAGCAATGCCTCACAGCAACGTTTAGTCAAAATTAAAATAATTTGGGCGGATGCTGGCTGGATGGTTGTAGTTAATTTAGAGAGCGCCTGCTTCAAAACCCCTTGAAAAGCATCATTGGTGTTTTAAAAGCATTATAAAGGAAAGCTACCTTGGGGTCCATCGCTGCCAGCAATATCCACTACCCCAGGTGGGAGGATAATCCTAATCTCCTGTTGCCACAAATTGTCGATCTTGTTCTCTAATAATTTGAGATCAGTTATTATGGCAGCATATTGTTGTAAGAAGATTTCATCAGCCGCAATATTCTCTGTAGATGAAGTTTCTGTGGGAGTGTTAGCTGACGCTGTTGAGCGAGACACGGTATCAATAGTCGCATGAAGCCAAGTAGCATATCTGTTCAGAAGCTGTACGTATCGAATAAAAATTTGTGACGAGATCAGACATAGTGTTTGTTATTGACCTGCAGTGTTAATCGCCAGAATCTGTGACTAAGCTCCGGGATGAGGACCTGAGGATTCCAACACGTTGTAATTGCCTTCCAAAGGGATGCAGTCTGACCCAACGAGAAGTCAGTTTCAGCTTGAGAAGAATGAGTAAAAAATACAGACATTCTGGGAAAGAGGATAACCTACCCCTCATCACAGATGATTCAATGCAAGTTTCACTAAGGGTTTCCTCAAGACTGACCACTATTTCTTTCCAACGAAGTTGAAAGTAGACGGGAAGTTGCCATCGCCGGTCAAACTCGTGATAAAGGTCATGTCCTCTCATCACATGAACAGCTTGAGCTGAAGGAGCGTAGAGCTCTAGACATCGAAGGAAATTTTGTGTAGTTTCGTAATTCTGCAAATCACTCAGACCGACTCTGATAAGCTACTTCACTTTGCTCACCTTCCGAAGTTCATCTGGTCGACCTGCTGTGAATACGACATCCCCAATATCATTGATTATGGCATTCGCAATCTCCTCCCAGACAACGTAAGCTAATATTTGAAACCCCTGTGTAGTGTCTTCTGTGCTGATGATCCCACTGGTCGATATCTTTTCCTTTGGCACATTATTGTTTGAAATTTTCTCTGCTAATTCCATGATGCCCTTAATGTGACGGGAGACAAAACGTAGGATTTGATTGTAAATTTGCGCAAGGGGGTTGTCTATATCCTCTATCGAAGGTACAGCAAGCTGAGTGTGCATGTGAGATGATGCAAGATCTTGGTAAGACACAGAAGCAGTGAACGGGGTGTACGGTGTCCTGAGAGGGAATCCTATAGATGGCATGATATCAGAAAGACCGGATTTAAAAGGAGTCTTCGGAATAGCAGGAGACCGTGGTGTCTCAAGAGCGTTATGGTAGATGGTCTATAATGTATTCAAGAGAGATAAGATGAGAAAGAAATGCAGTGCACACACTTTCTTCAGAAAAGGTCTGACAACGTCACGTCTTAGCACATCTTCGGCATCACGCCAGAGGCCGAGGGCATCATATGTACGAAGGCATTCTCTAATATCGGTGAGAATTTTCAATCGTTCGATCTCCAATAGGCGTCCATCGAACTGGGCGTCTGACATGCTTGCCAACAATGTTGTGAAGAGATGATCGAGATCAGACGACAATGTTGAATGTACACGATCAATGCGCTGCGTTTGCGTTGTTCAACCAAAAGGTGATTACCTGGGGAGAAGGATATCTCACAAACCCATTGTAGCACGTCTATAAAAGCACAGCTTTCTTCCCGAGCCTTTGATACATGATAAAGTAGCTGCATGTACTCTGCTGCCACTCGTGCTATGTGTTTTGCTCGGTTGCTTCTGCCTCTGGGGCTCAACCATAAGTTGTACGTTAACGTGAGTGATGCAGATGCATACCGTTCCTCGTTTGTGTCATCCATAGGATTGGCCAGAGAAACACTATCTTCTTTGTCTGGAGACGAAATCGAGAGCAGAGATTCCAAGCGTGTCACTGATTCTGATATCTTGAGTAGCAATTGCAAAAGAGCCTAGATCAATGAAGGATGAGCTCAAAGGAACAGTGCCAGTATAGGTTCTGATACTTTTTCTTCCCGTAGAGCAGAGCGCTTGTTGAGTTTCTCTTGCACATTGTCCTGTATCAACTGCAGTTCTGTTCTTGATTCCTGAACTCTTCTGAGCCAGGTGCAATCTGAAGTCAGATTGACATACCAGTATGGTGCTTTGCAGACAACCCAGCGGACTGCGCAGACTTTTCAAGTTCGAACCTTCACTTCGCAAGTCGGTACTCAGACTTATGAAAGCCTCATAGTCGTTGTTGATGAGTTGGACGAGCTCTTCCTTGAGAGTCAAGAGGTAGTCTCGCAATTCTGCCCGTAACTCTGGAAGGGTTGTGCGTGCGCGTGAAAGTAAAAATTCTTCTGGATCGAACACTGGGGCGGTGAGAAAGGGGTCGTCGTGCGAAAGGGGGACATAGTCTGGCAGATTTTTTGCGAGCTCGGGAGAGGAGGGTCGCTCCAGCAGCATGAAGGCAGAGGAGAGAACGTGATCCGGGTGCTATGAATAGCCAGCCATGACTTCGACTCCTACCTCCTCCTCCAATCCAACTTGTCCACCATACCATGCCCTTACGCCTGTTGAGAAACAACGCGCACAGCTTGACCGTCTGCTCAAAGATCCAGCAAAGCCGGCGTACGTCCCTCTTCCCCCTAAAGAAAAATCAATCCGTCCCGCACGAGAAATGATGAAGAACGTGCAAGGTTCAAGTGCGGGCGCAGGTAGTGGTGAATTTCATGTCTATAAATCTGGAAGGCGTAGGGAATACGAGCGTCTCAAGATGATGGACGAGCAGGCTCAGAAAGTAGGCGTCTTGGTCCATCCTCTCTTGGAGATGCTGCTGATCTAAATGCAGGAGTCACTTACCGCCGAGTTCGAGCGTAAACGCAAAGAAGCCCAAGATGCTGCTGAAGCCAAGACTGCCAAGAACAGGGAAAAGCGTCACAAGAAAAAAGAAAGAGCGAAACAAGGTCAGGACAAATCTGAAGAAGCTAGGAGGATCGATGGCGCCTCCGGAACTTCTGCTACAGGGGTGTCACTCAAAAAACGGCGTCTAGTCAGCGGCAAGGAGCTTGTTTTCAGAAAGCCTGGGGAAGAGAGTGATGATGAAAAGGACGAGGACTCTCAGTTTCATGAAGTATCGGAGGAACAGGCATCGCACAATGTTCTTGATATTCCTCAAACTCCCGCTTCGGTGCCAGTCGCTGAGCAAGTTAGAATAACGATTCATGAGGATGATTGAAGCCCTCAGAGACCCCTCATCATCCGATCCGGTATGAACAGTACAAATTCTCATTTTGGGTTCAACTTCTGACAGTCCAGCATCTAGACCTTAAAGCTAATGCACTGGATTCCCCCTATCGAATGTCAGTGTTAATTTAGACATGTTCAAATTCGGTCTGTACCTCGACATTTCAATGGCTGAAATCGAACAGGGATAATATTTTGCTATCTAATTGACCTTTCTTGGCCTGGATAACCAATGGGAAGACCTACTACAAACTGAGGATGTAATTGAATAAAGGACACCCATTACGACAATGTCGTTGGCAGGTCCCATGGTCCTTGTGGATGGGGCTGCGTAGGATTAACTACTCCACTTTGTGATTTTGTTTGACAGGAAAGAACAACGGGATCAAGGCTGGATACATCTTCTAAGCACCTCAAGTCACTCAGCTGAAATACTTGTGATCCTTACCTGCGAATATCAACCTGCGGCGGCGATCATGCAGACACGTGATATCCCAAATTTTGAACTATACATCACACTTGACCTTCAAGATGGAAGCGATCGCAGCTCAACTCGGGGAAGAACTCATTAACTCTGTCCTTAAAAATGATCCTACACCAGTCATCAAGTCGCTCATAGAAACGGGAGCACCTGTTTGGTACCAAAGCGACGCAGAAGGCATTTCACCCCTACATGCAGCTGCTTATTCTCGGAATCTCGAACTTGTCGAGTTTTTGATTGAGAAAGGTGCTATCTGGAACGCTGGTGCGCACTCAACGCCTTTACAAGCTACATAGTGTTTGCTCATTCAGAAGGCCAATCTACAAGTGGATTATTTGCAAAATACCGCTGGAGATATTGCCCTCTCTTACAACGATGATGAAATTTACTGCGCCATCCGCAATGAGGGTATTCGTTCAGGTACATTGGTATGACGTCGGTCGTTCAGTATCTGACCTTGGCTAAAACTTGCAGAACTCCTACTCAATTTGCTCTCTTCGAGAGGCGAGCCACCACCTGATTCATCCGCAAATATGATATTTCAGGAAACCGATGAGACCGCAGCGGGTACCTCAGTGAACTTCTTATCGTCAGAACTGCGTTATACAAAAGACGAGTTTGGCCAGGACATTTGTTTTGTCAATGTCGATGGAGAGGATATCGGTGTGATGATGGGCTGGGAGACACCCATAATGACGGAGACGGTACAACTCATCTATGATTCTATTCCTGAAAGAGACAATCTTCGGGTTTTGAACATAGGGTTCGGCCTCGGAATCGTGAGCATTCAGTACATGCCACAGACCATGTATCCATCCAACTCTTATACAGATCGATCGACTTTTCCAGGCGCTTCCTTCTCCACCCTCGCAACATGTTATCATAGAGCCTCATCCTGATGTGCTACGATATATGAAAGAGAATGGTTGGGACTTGCGACCGGGCGTCAAAATACTCGAAGGGAGATGGCAGGATTTTGTGGAGAAAGAAGAGCTTAATGGTTTTAAGGGCTTCGATGTTGTATTCATTGACACTTTCTCGGAAACTTATCAAGATCTGCATCAGTTTTTCAAGTATATTCCCAATCTTCTCTCTAGTCCTGGTGCCCGATTCAGCTTTTTCAATGGCCTTGGAGCAACAAGTTTGTTGAGATCAATACGTTCTTAGTATGGTGACTAACCTTTACACAGATCCTCTGTTCTATGATGTTTACTCACGGATAGCGGAAATTCATCTCACCGACATAGGTCTTGGGGTGCAGTGGATTGATGTAGACGTACGACCTCAAAATTACGATGAGCGATGGGCCAAAAGCAAAGAATACTTCACCGTCCCGATTTATCGTCTTCCGCTAGCATATCTATCTATGTTACTGTCCTAGAAGTAATGTCAACCTGATCGAAATTCGTCAGGATATTTTTGGTCTTGTAATTATGATCATCACATCACGCATCAACGAATACACCCACCAGACCCACCAGATGCTCGTCATCTGTGTTATCATCCTTTCAATTTGGCAATCTCATCCACAATGACGATTTATAGCCTTTATATCTTCGATCGGTGCGTGTATTCAAAGAGCCTTTTTGAACTGTTACAAACCCTAAAGCAGTCATTGTACTTGTGTTTACTACCACGACTGGCACCGTACAAAGCGCCCACGGCCAGCCGTTGAAGGGAACATCTTGCCTGCCGTCTCTGATGCTGTTTCATCTACAACGGTTGTAGAAAAGACAAATGTCAATACATCACTCTACACCAGTCCACGGAATACGTTGACATCGTCAACCGTCGCGTCCAACGAAAACGCAGCACGATCCACACCACCGCCCTTGACTCAGCAATCACAACCATCCGTGATGACCTCGGATCTTCCATTTGACGAGGAAGCAAAGTTAGTATACGGAGTCGTACTTTCGTTAAGGAACATGATCAAAAAGCTGTCGGGACGGTCAGTATGGGCTCCCTACGTCAAACAGTTAAGGTGCTGAAGCATATCGTCATTCCGATAGAGATGAGTCTTTTACAAGTTATCGGACGTCTACGTACAAATTACATCTCCATGAGACAGTTTCAGGCTACAAATTCGTCATCCTGACAGATCCCAAAGTTGATTCTCTTCGACCCGTCCTACAGCAGATATACGCAGGTCCTTTCGTGGAGTATGTCGTGCGCAATCCCCTGTTCAAAATGGATTCAAAAGAATATGGTATCGACAACGAATATTTCCGTACTAGTATCGATAGGCTTGTGCGTAGCCTCTCTGTATTTGTGTAACACCGCTTCATCTGAACATAGTCTACTCCAATAAAAACAGATTTAATATGTCGATGCAACAGAGTCTAACAGAATCTAACACCATATTTAAAAAATCTCAGGCTCGTGTAAATAAACGATTCAGCATTCTGCAGATTAAAACTAGATTATTGAGCAGCAGCTTTTTCTTCCTGTTGCTCTTTAAACTGTTGTCTAAGTACCGTCATTAGCGACTTCGTCATTTCTCGTTCCGGTGCGCTCTCCCCTTTATCCGATGCTACTGCTTCGTCGAGCGCCAACTTTGTCTGGCCAAGTCTGAGTATATCCTCTTCGATGGAGCCACGGGATATCAGTTTAACAACTTCAACATCTCGTTTCTGGCCAATACGATAGGCTCGATCTTGCGCTTGTTTATCATTGTGAGGGTTGAAGTCTTGATCAAACCTGGATAGCAAGTTGACACTTGTGGATATAAATTGAATATACGAGAACCCACATTATAACAACAGAGGCAGCCGTCAGGTTAATACCCATGCCACCTGCCCTAGTAGATAGGAGGAACACAGGAATGCTCGCATCTTCTGTGAATTCGTCAACTAGTGTCTGTCTCACATCCACCGCAGTACTACCAGTCAGAACTGAGAAGCGGATATTTTTATGATTGAGAACGGCTTGCAAGATGTCAAGGACCTGGGTAAACTGGAAATCATGTCAATAATACACCAGAAGAGAGATAGCAAATACACTAGACCTGAGAAAATATCAAGATTTTTCTTTCCTCTGCTCTATATCTTTCCAAAAGTCGGAGGAGCTTCTCCACTTTGCCAGCTTCGAGGTAGCAATCATATTCTTGCAAAAATTTCCTGGTTGACTAAGGATGAAGTGGGGGTATGGGCGTGAGCCATACATTCGTGACAACTGGATCTTCGCGTACCTTATATGATTCACAGAAGACCTGGAGTTCTGCATCTGTCATCACGGACATGTCCTCCTTGACCAAGTCAAATAAAGCACCTCGCTTCTTGAAGTCTGGTTCCTTCAAGAGTTGATTTGTGATACTCGAGAGAATATCATCAGTAAAACGCTTCCTGAACAACATTGGATGCGAAGCTGCCTTGCGCAGATCCATGAGGACGTTGGAACTGTTCTCCGCATAGATCTTCTCTTTCGTTTTCCCATTGGCTTTTGCCGAATTCTTCCTGCCTCCGGTGCTGCTGTCAGTGGCAGACTCTTTGTCATCCATCTCAAGCACAGTCCGTCTAGAGCGCTGCAGAGCTTCGTTATAGATCGTTTTCTGCAGTTTCGTCATTTCACACCACTCAATGCGCTCAGTCTTCTGAGGGAGATCATGCAATACTTGATCTTTGCGGCGTCGAAGAACAAACGGTGTCATCATCTTCTTGGCACGAGACACCCGCTCCTGGGAAAGCAAAGATATCTGAGAGTCTCCTTTGACCTTGAATATCGCCCTCATTTCTCCAATCGTATCGGCAAAATGCTCTGGAAGGATGAAGTTCATTAAAGACTGCACGGGCGCATGAGTTTATCTTGCAGTCGGCAAGTTCAGCAAAACACGTACCACCAACTCTTGAAGGTTGTTTTGCAGTGGTGTTCCTGTTAGAAGAAGTCGCCATTGTGATCCAAATCTGAGTAGCGACTGATATCGTTGAGACTGAAAGTTCTTAAGAACATGTCCCTCATCGTAAATGCAGCACTAATACGAAACCGAGAGTTCAAGTATGCGAAATCTGGGGCACTGCTCTGCGACTCACATTCCAATTTATTTTACGGAAGAATTTCCTATCCCTGTCGTCGCCCTGCGCTAGTGCGTAAGTCGTTACGAGCACCTCCCACCCTTCTCCGCGCCCATTGGTACACATCTGAGTGCCAAGTAACATTTCTCGAAGTTGGGATCGTTCGCCTTTTCCGGCATAGTAGGTTTGAACAGATATTGAAGGTGCAAAACGAGCGAACTCGCGACACCAATTTTCCAGTGTTGATGAACTAGATCGGTTTTAGCGCTTGAATCATGTTATGGACAATCAGAACAACTCACGGGACTACCACCAGATGAGGTCCTTTGTTACCCTTCTCTTTCAAGTACGCCAGAAAACCTATGACTTGAACCGTCTTCCCCAATCCTGAGTGTAGATTGATGGGTAAACCAATGTGTTGGAGGCAGTATACACGACATACCCATTTCATCTGCAAGGATGCAACTGAGCTTATTGCGATACAGTAGATTCAACCAGTTAACTCCGAGAAGTTGATAGTCTTTCAACTTGACCGACGTAGATAAGAGTGACGGTTGTTTTGTGAGATGGTCTGAAGATCTCTGCAGGTTTATGTTCTCAATAGTCCGTAAGCTGAGCGAGCCATCCTCAACATCGTCCGAAAAGGCTGTCAATGAAGCCACCTTGCCTTTGCCTTTGGCAGACAAATCAGGCGTGCTCCATGATGCAATGGATGAACGCAATTTTGATCCAATTTTTTCACATTCTTCGAGGATAGAATCGACAGCACCATAACCCTTGAAAAGTTCGATACAATCTTCGAAAAGGCGAGGGCTGATTCCTGCAGGCCCTGCCTTCTTCCGCCCTTGACCAAGTCTGACATTAAGATCTTCCACAGACTCGAAGGGCCGGAGCTTGATAATGGCATCCGCTTGCTCTACGGTACAACCTGAAAACAGTCAGCTCAAAAAAAAACCGGCATAAGCAAGTTCACCTGTCAGTTCCTGCATCCCTTCACTTGTCGTTGTATTTAGATAGTCTAGCGCTCGAGTTTCATCAGTGTTTTCGATTCTTCCACGTTTCATCTGTCTACCATCTTCCTCGCTGTCCTCTGCCTCAGAGTCAGAATCAATCCTGTTTTTCAATCGTTTTCGACGAGGAGGGGCGATGACAGGAGTTGCTGGGGTCAGTGCCAAATCCACAGAAGACATTGCCTCGTGCTTTGGAGTACTCTGAACTTTGGTTTCCAGTGTTATACGGTTGGCATAGATCATCGATTTTTTTCCCTTTTGTTTCACTGCCAACTTTTGAGCCCGAGTTGCCTCTTCAACCTCCTTCACGCGCCCGACATCATCCCGTTCAGCCTTTTCTAGACTTAGCGAGGCTGACGACCATGTAGGGTCAGCTATCAGTGCAGATGCGCGTAGTGAATGACCACCGGCTTGGGCCCACGCTGCACGGATACGCTGCGGTGGTTCTGTAGGCATAGTCATATTAAATTTGATGAACTCTGGATCACTAAAGAAATCTATGACAGTTTCAGTTGCAGACGCAGTCTTTCGGTGAGTCCGCGCATCAGAAGAACCTGCCAGACGCGAGACATCTGGAAGAGAATCCTCGGAGGATATTGAGAATGAATCAGAAATGATTCGTGGTCTCGGACTAGGTTGATGTGATTTAACAGGAGGCGACATTGATGTTGTGCCCTCTAGTCGACCACGATTGACGCGCTTGCGAGGGGGGCCCTCATTCTGAGTAAAATCATGAAGTTCATCATTGCTCGACCACTGCCGACGCGTCGACGCGTAAAAACCCAGGTTGGATGGCCGAAGGCCACCTGGAGCGCTCAAAGAATCTGCTGCCATAAATGTCATGTTGGGTGACCATATCCTTTCATGGGTGTCATTTTTCGGAGGAGCCACGTCATGCGCTTGGCGATAGCTGTACGGCTCATATGGCTTAGAGGATCCTTCCTGGTTGAGGGGACTAGAATGAGGAACAAGGATGTTGTGTGGAGAAGAAGGGGCAGAAAAAAATCTCGAGATAGGACCATCGTGGGATGGGGCGGGCGGCTGGCTGGCACAGGCGTGCTGCGTTGCGGCAGACGGTGTAGTACTCTGTCGAGCAGTTTGCTTGCTCTTGTTGAATCGTAATTTCTCCAAGGCTGCTTTCTGGCGACCGTATTGGATAAAAATCCATCAGAAATTCGAAAGAAATTGTAATTACACCACTAACCTTATTGGCAGCAGCCTGCATATCAGAAGACATATGCGCTGCTCAGGATAATGGAAAGAGAAAGAGGAATCTCAAAGGAACAGAGAGTACCTATGATCAAGAATGGCCAGAGGTAGGCCCAAGGGTGCAAACAATAATGTGGCAAAAGCACAAAGAGCAAATCGCTTGGCTTCTTACGTCGGAGTCAAAACGTAACAAAATAGATATTAAAAGTCTTTTACTAGTCAAATCATATATGAGCAGAATGCAGAGTATGTTATATTATATTACACTACAAAAACAGTGAAGCAAATACAGTTGAAGATGTAGGACAAAATCGAATCAATCAACGCCTTGTAAGGACACCACATAGACGACAAGGTCAATCAAAGAAAGTACCATACATTGACAAATTATCTGATGAACGTAACATAAAGAGTTGCCATAAAGCTATACTTAACGGCAAGCACTGGCATTCCACATGTTAGCTTCCGGAGCGAACGTCAATCGATATACATCTAGCTAACGAGCAAAACAGATCCCTCGAAGTGATCTAATCCAGAAAACACATTGAACACAAGACAAGCCAAGGACGATAATCAAACCCAGCTGAGGCCTACCATAGCGGTGAAACAAAAAAACCAGAGTAATCAATGAACCAGGACATGCAAAAGAGGATAAGATGAAAAAACTCTTGGATGCTTCCTAGTCAGACCAAGACTTCAAGTGGCACCAAGCTTGGCAGGTGGGGTTGTATAACATAAGACAATTACTCGAATTTATAGTTTGAAGTGAGATGTCAGTAGTTGACGTCCAGAAAACCGCGATCGAACTTTCATCTCAATAGCAGTTTGACCCGAAATACACAGGCAAGTAAACTAAGAAACCAAGGTGGATGAATACTGTGAGTATTCATGACAAATCCAAACCGACATGAACCCACCTCCAAGAATGAAAATAAATTTAAGTGATTCAATCAAAAAACACGTATGCAAAAACTACCTATGAACATTGAAAGGCCCAGAACTATCCGATGATAGGAAGAAACCACAAAGGACTCTCATGCTGTGAGCGCCTGAACGCCTGGAAGCACTGATTCAATGCGGATACATGAAAAGCACAGGAGGAGCAAGATAGGGGGGAGAATGAAGCAAGGCATGGTGGTTAGAAGACAACAAGCGAATTTATCAGGAGTCACAGATGTTGGATGTGACATCACGTAAGCTTCTCACGAGACTTGCTATTCAGCAGTGAAGCTGTTACACTACACAACCAATGTTGTTAACATTTCTTGACTTGATACTCATATTTCTCTCGGTCGGGATCAGTCTAGGCATAGTTGTGCCACTGACCGGAGTATTGGTCAGGTTTCGCGCGAATTTCAATCCCAAAGCACTTCAACTAGATGCTGAAGGTGGTGCAATCCCTCATACGGGGCCCGTGATTAATTCCTACTTCTCCATGATGATGAGGGTATGGAGATATGAAGTAGGTCATTTCTTCTGGATTACCACATATTTGGCTCATTGCGCATTTGCAGGGTGCCCAGGGCTTTTACAAGGGTTACAGTATGTGCTTCAAACGTTCATAGTCCAACGGAACTCTAGCTCAATTCATATAGTGCCCACCGCAATCAGTACATTCTTCGTAACTCTAGCAGTCTTAATCTTCATGGGTACTTTTGATCTGCGACGTGGCAACTACAACGCGCCTGGTGCAAGTCTTCTTGTATGTCCTTGCCGTGATTGGAACAGAATTACCTGGGTCTGACACAATTAGGGGACCCTCATCTATAGTATTGGCATGATATTTATTTCCCTTCCTACCACCATTATCACCTATCGGTAAGTCTCAGACTTTACTACCCGCCTATCCTGTTCGTTGAGGTACTCATCAGCTCAATTACGACCCCTCACAAATTGGGCTTCTTCGACTTGACGAAGGCTCTTCGCATACTTTTGACTCCTACAGAAAGAAAAAATCCATGGATTCTCTACTTGACTCCAGGATTATTGGCTGCTGAGATGCTCCATATCGGTGTGGTTATACTTATCTTGAGTCCTTTTCATCGACTCCTGGTACCTACTGTCGCCAAATCCATACCCAAGTTTGACCTCACCGATATCCGTCCGTGGAAAATAGGTATTTATATTGTGATTGTAGCTCTGGTCACCGTTATTCTCGCACCATTGGAGGTGATAGCTACGCGTTTAGCGATTCAACGTAATCATGCATCTTCTGAGTATAATTCAGTTTCACAAGAAATTGAAGGAGATGGTGAAGAGAACGTTGAATACTCGGGGGCGGTTGAAGATGTCATTGGGTATGTCTTGCTTCATGACTTCAAATTGTAAAACCTTATACTCCCAGTCTAAGGCATGAAGGAGATCCATACAATGGCTTGGTCGACTGCGCCAAATGTATTGTTGATGAGGAAGGAATTTCAGCTTTATATCGAGCTTGGTGGGTCACTTTGTTGGGTGGCCTGATCAGTGCCTTTGCATGAGCTCTCGAAGTGCCTGTGCCATTATTGTTGTAATCCCAGTTCGTCTTGTACTTCAAGACTCTTTATACAACCGCCAGCTGTTACACCGATTAGGTTATCAAGGTGTGCGACGGCATACCATATCTAGAAATGAGGATTTTATTGATTGATGATTGACAAATCTTAGCCTTTGTTCAGTATTTTTATACACCACTTTGAATCTTGTAACTGAGTGCCTTTGATTTGGTGTGAGGGTTCATGCTCTACCCCCATTAGTAGATCAAGTATTGGGTAAGGAGTATTTGTTCGACGGCGGGTTCCGGTCTTCGGACTAGAGACTTCTCTACATTAACTGCCCTACAGAATCTTCATGTTACGATTCTCTTCAATAAGATAGTCCAGTTCAAAAGGCGAACTCACTTGCGTCCTGGTGCCCAAATGCCGGACTCATATCGGGGAGAGGAAAAGCCTGGCATAAGCTCCCGGTCCAAACGTGATTTTGTCTTTTTGAGCTCACACGTCATTGCTGTTGCAACATTATCTTATCTTGGCTTTGGCGTTCGCTGCTGTCTTTCCTTTGATTGGCCAGGAGAAGTTAAACTGATGCTTGGTAAAGACTTGGCAAAGACCTTGGCATCTGATACCGTACCAAAACTTGATCTCTAGCACATTTGATCTCCGTGATGGCCACCCGTTCAAACACAAAGACGAACGCGGCAGAACATAGCGAGGGTTACGAACATCGACAGGTCGGAGAATGGCCAAAAGGACCCGGAACTAATACGGAGTTTTCTACCTGTCATGGCAATCTCGGAAGTTGAGGAACTGCTTTCAAAGTTGTTATTAATTGACGGTCTTACTCCGGTCCATGTTCAGAACCATTCACTCACATGTAGCCGAGATCGATTTAGTTGCATGAGTCGAATGTCTAATGTACACTCAAAATAGTAAGTCCTTCTGAGATGTTATGTGTGTAATAACTAACATAGTATCTTGTCTCAATGCCTTCAACGAACTGATTCAACCGTGCTTCCCCAGTTTATGGCATATTCACGTGAAGATCCAGTTGTTGTGATCAGCATATATAGTTTCTGTTGAATACTCACCCTGCATGGTAATGATGAAAAGTGCCTGCCAAGACTCTGCTTTACTATATACTTTTGACTCGCTGTTTTGTCCTCCACAGACTCGCCAGAAACACGATCATTGTCATGTTCTCCCAAACTGCTGTTGCACGCAAAACTAGCACCGCATCGGAGAACGACCACCGCAAGAGGTGCGCAGTAGATCAATGTAGGTGCCAGAAGATTTGCTGATCTGTTTGCCTGTCAGGCGGCGAAATCGAACTACAAAATCATGCCTCAACTGCTATACTTCCAAGAGAATGGTAGGAGTCTAGGCTACAACCAAATACACTCAATCAAGTATCATATATATATAGTGCGATAGAAAACGCCCCGCTTGCGCTCGCTGTGTACAGCTTGGGCTAGTGAGCTTCTTACTTTTTGTACACGAACATCAGCTGGACAGATGCCAGATCGGCCTTTGTGCATATGAAATTAGCGATCCCAGCCAATCTTATGATTCCCAGGACGACTGTACAAGGCTTCACAAAAGGGTGGCAGAACTGGAAGGCGTCATTCGAGAGGTAATTTTTTCTCATTGTTCACATCATACACACCATTTATGGTATTACAGATGAAAAAGAAACCACATCCAAAATGGGTTCAAATTATCAGTAAATCCCCTGAAGAACTCGAAAGAGGACCCTCCGGGACATACTCTCCAATCACAAATGAAAAAGGACAGGCATCAGCTTCTGGCGGACCCTCTCCCTCAAGTCCATTGTCAGAGAGCGAGCCCGAAGTATCCTTATCTGATAGCTGTTCATTGTTAATGGCGCATACCTACCCTTCTGTCATATGCCTCGATGAAATTGATGGACACAAAACATCATCGCCTGTACAAAACACCCCTTTACCAGGACTGGGGACGGTGGCCGGTGTGTTTCCATCTCAATCTGATGTATTTTCGGGCTACGATCTAGTTTCTGAGCTCAATCTCTCCTGTCCGGGATCGACGGAATACTCACCTTTCACGTCTCTCAGCCCAGTTAATAAAGGATCCGTACCCATGGATCAGGATGCTCAAAAGATGTGCGTCAATCAATGTGGTTGCCTTCACGAGGTAGCTTGTTACAATATACTTCTTGAACTCTCCTTTCGTTTGAGAAGAGCGGTGGATGTGCTCACGCGGTCAGCGAGTCACCAGCTGGGCCAAACGTGTCACTTGCATCAACGTATATCTGAACTTGATACGATAACTGTGTCAGTCCCTCTTTGTATTTTCTGTTGTCCATATCTCAAATGTTAACAGTGGTGCCCTGGGAAGCGTTCTAGCTCCGTCAGACAATCTTCAGACTTTCTCTGACTCTCTTTTACCTTGCCTACAAACATCTGCCCAAAAATTTGCACAGTCATGGCGGTCAGCAATGCCGTCGGGGTCACTACCGAATTTGACTATGCCGGATCTGTTACCCGCTATCACTCATTCCCCAAGTTCTCTCTATGAAGATGATTCCATGCCTTCGGAACCCACTGATCCTTGGGCTCATGTAAATGTAATTTACCCTATGTAGATTTCTTGATCTTCTGTGAGGTTGATAATCACTTCTTTTCCGATACTCAGATACCGATCTACAAATAAGTCCTGTATTTCAATCTAGTAGAAGGTCCATCGATGGACCTTCCCTGAGGTAAGTTCTTAGTCGTTTGACTGATAAGTCGACAAAAGTTGTCGACTAGCAAAAGGTTTGGCTGTCCAAATACATGGACGCACGAATCAGCAGAGCCAAGCGTCTAAGATTCTCCCATAGTGTTTATTGTTAGGTACCCGTCGAAAAGTGGCTTGGCAAAGAATGCAAGATGCCAAAGTGGGTCACTCTTGGCAGAGCTTGACATTAAGATTGATTCGATGGCACAGATTCAAGCCAAGCCCACACTAACAGAATTTTCTTTCATAAACGATCTTCGGTGTGCGCTGCCTCAGGAAGAAAATTATCAGACTAGTTCCAGAGTCTGACGTCGGTAATTGGCAGGTGCAAGGATTCTCTTATGCCTCATTTTTGGGTTCTGCGCCACTGCTGCATACCAATTCATGAGATAAGGTCTTTTCAATGACCATGCTTCGATGGGGCTTGGAGACCACGATAGTAATGTGTGACGAAATAATGACCTTGTTGCCAGAAGCCTGCTGTCCAACTTCTTGAGTATGTTAGGACATCTCTGCTCTGTGCACTCGCCTCTTCTCCGCCTCGTTTGACATGAACCTCACAATGATCAATCTATTGTTGTAAGCAAAATGAACCTTGCGTGTGCTACACAACGAGCAATTGAAGGAAAGTCGAGAATTCGATCGAATTGAAAAATATGCCCTTCTTTTTGCCTCCTCTCCACTTGACTGTTTGGATGCACTTCTTAGAATTTTGCCTCCATACTGTAAAACCTCGCTATCTAGACACCGTGTACCTTAGGTTGGAATACTGTCACTATCGCTCTCCGACGAATAAAATTAACAGGGACCATCTAGCTCGATGGTGACACCTACATCTTAGCTGTTGTACGAACACTGAGAAAGACAAAAGGAGTGGTGAAAATTGTGTTCACTGAGAGCTGATACTCGTTAAGGTTATACTCTCAACTGATAGATTGACTTGAAAATTGAACCTCTGACGCTTGAACAAAAGCATCTGGAAATGGGACTGTAATTCCAGCAAGCTGAAGGTATCTCGACGACGACTTAGTCATCATCGAATAGCTTTCGATTCAAAGAATGTTGTAATTTCCCACCAATAATGCAAATCGTTTGACGAAGAGCCATGAAGCAGGACGGCATTACCCGGCGGAGTGCAGCATTTACGTAATATTTCTGCTGAATTTCACGCCGTCTTCTCTTTATTGTTTGGACTCTTACATAGTACTCAACTCAAGATTGAAGTGTCCCCTTATTGCTTGACATGGCATCCCACTTGGTATGCGAAGGAATTTGTACTCTTTTTGATGCTATCTGAGCACAATATAGGCGAACATCTTCGGTACAGAGCAAGATCGTGTCAATTGCTCCTTTTACTACAAGGCAGGTCGTACCTTGTGTTATCACCTGCATTTGCCTAATACCTGACATAGATCGGTGCATGTCGACACGGAGACCGCTGCTCTCGGAAGCATATCAAGCCACCCTTTTCGCAGACCATCTTACTTCCCAATGTATACCACAACCCTGCTCATGACCCCGTTTGCAAGTTAACCGAGAAGGAACTACAAGAGGGGTTTGATGCAGTCTACGAAGACCTTTACTGTGAATTGGCCAAGTTCGGTCATCTGCTGGAATTACACGTGAGTCTCTCAACTTCGTCCTTGGTGGCCCTCCTTCACACGTCAAAAGGTCTGTGACAACGTAGGAGACCATCTAATCGGCAACGTTTACGCGCGTTACGAATGGGAAACAGAAGCACAGGCAGCAGTAGATAACTGCAATGAGCGTTGGTATGCAGGTATGTGCGGTTGTGTTCGGATTTTCATTGAGACGCTGACTGTTCGCTGACTGTTCACCAAGGGCGACCACTATATGCTGAGTTATCTCCTGTAACCGATTTTCGTGAAGCTTGTTGCCGTCAAAACGAAAATGGAGAATGTAATCGTGGGGGCTTTTGCAATTTTATGCACCTCCGCAATGCCTCTCCGGAACTTGTTCGACAATTACGACACGGTCAGAGACTCGAGCGGAAATTGCATCCACCACAACAACAAGGTGGCGGCGGATGGGAACCAAGCAAGCGCCATCGCAGTGCTAGTCCACCGCCACGTCGTGGTCGAGATGGCGAGGATAGATGGTCAAGGAAGAGAGAATAAACACATAGATATCCACGCTTGTGATTTGATATGACGTCTACCGTGTTTAATGTCATCGTTTGTCCTCACTTTGGAAACCTGAAATACAGTACGATGGTAGATTTACTCATTAAATGAGCCAACCTACACATTTCCCTACTCTTCCGTCTTGAAGCAATTGAGGCCATTGTACTACAAATCTAATTTGGTTGGGTGAGCTGAATGCGTACTTCCAAAGGAATCTAACCGGTCCACTAGTGGCCGCAGTAGGCGAGCTGAGACGGAGAGCGAGCGAACCCGCGCAAATGATTCAACGTAAACTATTCTAGGCGAGGGCAAACCCAAGACCTGAGCAGAAAGGGATCAGTGGCTGAGTCTAGATCAAACAGGAGAAAACGAACTCTGTTAAGCAGTGCTGTGATACACAACGGAGCACATGTGCCGGGTCCATTCAAGACAAGAACATCTATCAGAAAAATTTCCCGCATTCGTGGCGAGAAGATAGGTCCAATAGTGAATTGATAAACACAGAAGACAAGCGACCAAAGTGCAGAGAACGGTGTCGAGAGAAGGGATTGATGGACGTGACGTGCCCTTGGAATCGTAATGATAAGATAGTCCTGCCCTGCCCAGACATTATTCAGAACAAGCTATAGAGGGACGAGACGCACCAACTGTGCGAGGTGAGGAGTTGGCTCGCTCAAATGTTCTGGCCTTTTGGGCACTCAAGGAATCTCCATTACTAATGATGTATCTTCTTGGTGTATATCTTTTAAGGTTGAGGGCTGCTAAGAGTTGTAGGGCCTCACTTGTGTGCCCTCCTAGTGAAAGAATGAGCTGAGAAGAGGGAACAGATGGTAGAAGGAATGACCTGAGCCTAGAAAGACCGCCAAGCTGCAGGTAGAAGCTACCGAGTCTTTGGGGCGCACATTATGTCGTCTATTCAGAACACTGAAGAGACGGCAAAGACATAGTAACACTATGAGAGCAAGCAGGATCACAAACATGGATCCGAGTGTAGTAGTCTTAGTTTAGACAAATAAACTTGAGGCCTGAAATTCCAATAGAACCAGCATAAGCCTACGAATTTGGCTCGTGACGGAAGCTTTTGTGCACGTGAGTGCCGCGAAACAATGCAACATGATTCTCCTTTCCATTTATCATCAACATCAGAGAACGTATCTGATATAGTCTCCGAGCTTGTGAATGGAATCTGTATCTCAGGTCAATGCACAAACTGCTGTGGAGTTACGTGTAGCCTCTAAGGAATGTTCTGAGAGAGGATTAATAATCGCTGCAAAATGGTGTGACTGATCTTGGCTTGCTTGAGACTCGTATTCTGATCAGAGATATCAGGGCATCCGAGCTCGTGCTTTCCCTTCCGCCTTCCAAACGCAGTGTCACCAATGACCCTGTTTCACAAGGTACCATCCGTTTCTCAACATCAACGCCAGCTAGAGCAAAGTCCCTTGGGCCTGTGACTTCGTTCCCAGGAGGCCCCTCTCCCATGCCCACGCAGGCAATGATACGGAAACCGGGGACTGGGACAAGTCACCCTGCGTTTGCTCCCTATTCTTATGACCAAGTTGCCGATATGAAAACACAGGAATATGAGCTTGAGATTCAAGACGCAGATATACTTTCTGCTGCTCGTGTTTACATCGACGCACGGGAATTCTCGCGTGCCATTCATCTTCTCAAGGATGGACGGAGTGCCAAAGCGCAATTCATCAGAGTATATAGCAAGTTCATGGTGAGTCTCCCACATAGTGGTGTCAACACGAATGGACTAAGATCGTGCCCATGGAAGTCTAGTGAAAAACAAGCAATGCGTGACTGGTATAAGTTAGATAGTAGGTCCTGATGGCATTTGGAAGCTTAGTATGTCAACAAGGATGCTAGACAGTCGACTCCAGCCTCCGATTCCTGTCAACAAGGTTTTGAGTGAGCTTCTTGAAGAGGTGAATGATACCGAGGACCCATGGCTGCTTTTCTTGTGAGCTTATCTTCTACGCGATGATTGCTTCTAATGGACCGCAGAAAAGCACTTTTTCTCTCACGACTGTCCCGTCGTGAAGAAGCGATTGAGTGCGCTCTTCTTTCTATCGTCGGCTTCCCTTGGAACTGGTCCTGTTGGATGCTTCTAGGCGGCTGCATTGGGGATGGAGAAGAGGTGAGGACAAGTCAATCCAGACATTTGAGCTCGCATCGAAGTCTCAATCTCAGCTATCGTCCCTTTTGCAATTGATTCCGCTTCCTCCAAGTCATCCACTGGTTCATATGTTTCAAATTAAGACACTCAGCGAACTCCATCAACCAACAGAAAATGAACTAGCCCTTTGCGACCGCCTGTTAAGCCACGAATTATTTCCAAGCAGTGTTTGGCTCATGAGCCTACGTGCCTGCGTCCTCTATCATCTCCATGGTTGGTTCGGAAGTCTTCGAGGTTTCTCTGTATATATCTGACTTCCTGTACTAGAATTTGGTCAAGCTGAACAGCAATTCGAGAAGATTCTTAAAATTGATCCCTGCCGAATTGATGATATAGATATATATTCGAATATCCTGTATGTAACTGATAACAGGCTCAAATTGTCACGCCTTGCACACGAATTCTTGGCGCTGGAGAAAGACCGACCTGAGGTCTGTTGTCTCGTAGGTGAGCTCGGACTATGATTTCGGTCACGTTATCGTCATTCAATGCGCGGCCAATGTAGGGAATCACTATTCACTTCGGGCTGAACATGAAAAAGCGGTGAAGTACTTTCGGCGAGCTACTCAGCTTGACCGAACGTATCTTTCAGCCTGGACCCTAATGGGGCATGAATACGTAGAGATGAAAAACTCACATGCCGCGATTGAAGCCTATCGACGGGCTGTTGGTAAGAAGTATACTTGATATTGCATCGGTTTATTCACATCATAGTAGATGTCAATCGCAAAGATTATCGAGCATGGTACGGACTGGGACAAGCCTATGAATTATTAAGCATGCATCATTACTCGCTATATTACTACCAACGTGCAACCGCTTTGAGGTGAGAAGATGCGCATCCTTCCGATGGGGGACTTCTCTAATCTTAAACAGGCCTTACGATATTCGGCTGTGGCAGGCGCAAGGTTCATGTTACGAGGAGATTGACCGGTACAGTTTGGCATACATAATTGCTGGCTATCTTGACTCATTTTCTTCTAGTCGACGTGAAGCGATCGAGTGTTACAAACGAGCGCTTATTCCAGCAGATCCACATGAAATCAGTATCAATCTGAAGTTAGCTAACCTGTATTGGTCAATGGATGACTTCGCCGAAGCCGTGGCTTACCACAGGCGTGTTGTTGAGGTTTGCCAAGCAGACCGTTGAGTGTCATTTTTACCATCATAGCTTGGCAACAATTAATGTCTCTTTAGTTCGGCCGATTCAGGAATACGCTAAGTCTTGTCTTCAGGTCGCTGAGTATCAAATGAAGATACCTGATGGTGACCTTGATCTTGCCAAGGAATATCTAGAGCGTGTGGCAACAAGTAACGCTGAGGATGTAGTAAGAGCCAATGGACTACTTAAAGACGTGAAAGATCTCCAGGCGAGGAGTCAAAACGCAGGGACAGTCTCCAGAGGCCAAGTGGACGTTCAAACCTTAAAGAAGACAGATTGACTGCCCGCATACTCTAATTATCGCATCCTTGTTAGCTACACTGCTGATACTTTGCGTGTAAAATTCATACTAAATCAATTTCCTTTCCTGGTACCTGAACGCCCAGAGGCAAACCATAACAAACTGAAAACAAATTGAACAGCGAATGTCCAAATCTTTCGGTCCCTCTTTCAACATTCACACCTTTTCTGCTACTCCAAGTTCTCCTCAGAATGTCTCCTACGCGTCCGGATCGCAGAACGCCCAGTTCTCCTGGTCCCTTACAGGTACTTCTTCGGTTGCCCAGTCGATGACGCCGGCGACGCTCGCTTTGGGTAATGGCACTGTTCAGCCTTCCCCATCCGTTATTCTATCATTGAAGAAGCCCATAAAAACTAAAAAACGCACAGAGGAAGAGATTGAGATCACTCGTAATGCTGCTGAAAGGTGCACGTCTCAAGAAGCTACTGCTCTTGGTGTCTTCTCATAACCAGACGCACAGGTTTTCTGCACGTCTTGCCCTGGACCAAGCTGCTGTGTTACAACCCGATGTAGATGCGCCTTTTACTGACCAAGTTGATGTTGTGCGGCGTCTCCTGCCGTATCACATATACCACCAACCACAAGAAGACCTAGAACTCTTAAAAGGGAGAAAGGGAAAGCAAAAGGCAACGGATGCCGATTTGAAAGCAGAGGTTGAAGGTGTTCTGATTTTTGAATCTCAAGATTGACGAGATTTTCGTTAACCTCTTTAAACTAGAAACTCGATTCGCGTTGGAGTGCCACAAAAGGTACGATAAATTGCGACATCGATTTCGGGTGGTTCAGACACGGAAAGCTTCTGTGAGGCACTATTCAATTAATTTGTATTTATCTTCTTTCTGATTCGTCGGACAACAGCGAGCATCACCCGATGACCAGGCCTATGTCTTAGCGCAAGCTGTACTAGAGGCTGACCGTGCTGATACTACCTTACTCAGTAACGAGCTGAAAGTTGCACGCAGCGATCTGGAGCGGTTCGAACGTGAAAAACGTGCCGCTGCAATGACAAGGGCACAATATACCACCGTACCTGCACCCGCGATGCAGACACAATCATACCGACCATATCCTTACGCCTACACCCAAGCCTATGGCACAAACATCCACCCTCCAACAACTACTAGTTTTCAAATCAACCCCCTGCCTTCACCTATCAATAACACAGCCATTCCCGTTCAACTACCAGTTGCATCTCTACCCGCCTTGCGTGCATTGGGAATTCATCCTGTCCCTGCTGCTTCGATTGCAGAAGGTCAGGCCACTCCTCCCGCAGTCTTGCGTGGGTCAACTGCAAACGGTACAATGCTCATGCTGGAAATCAATGTGTCTCTCCTACAATCTGCTCAGATGAGCGGATTGGCAATGGTGTTAAATTCATTGATGTCAAGGGCAAGTGGTGGCACAGCTGCTACTGGGACAGCATCTCCGAGTACCTCTGCAAACTTGTTGGGATCCGCAGTCACTCAGCGGTCTCCTGCCAGTCCTTCTTCCGAGTCGAACGATCCTATCATCTAATAGTTCCATTCACCATATTTCGTCTTGAGTAGAGTGAAAATAAACGAAGTGGGATCACATGGTTTTGATGCTGACAACATCAGACAAAATGCAGAATAAGTACTGACCAGAGTGCTCTGTTTTTGGGTAGCTCCTTAGTTTAGACGCTTCTGAGTCTGAAAATCCTTTGTAGGCTATCATATTCCACGGTGAACGTTGGAAAGCAATGTCTGATAGAGATGGCCAAACATCCATTGCTAACCAGACAACTCCCTTGCAGCAGTCAAATACCCAGCCATCATATGGGACGCTCACTTTCCGTCCAAGGTTTTCACTTCCTTCAAGGCTCTCATACTCCTCCTACCATCCCTCAGGCCACTCTAAGTCCTATGCTACAACCCCTCTTCCGACATCTCCGGCGCCGAGTTACTTAATATCGCGATCACAAAGGCCGATTTCAACCTACGACGCTCCATTGGAGAACGATAGAGAGCAAGCGCCAGACGCTAGGACTAATGGCATTCGCGTCTGGTATTCGTCCTTTACATCAATTGACTGGCTTCATGATACAATCAAGGATTCTGCCCGTTTCGCGAGGCTCAGAAGAACAACTAAAGTTCGACTACTTCTTGACAGGGGATTGGGATGGTTGATCGTCTCTGTGGTTGGTTTTGTCACGGCTTGCGTAGCATTTTTGGTGGTTCGGAGTGAACAATGGCTGTTTGACCTCAAAGAGGGTTACTGCAATGATGCTTGGTATAAAGCGAAGCGCTTCTGCTGCTTTCCACATGGTCTGAAATCTCCTCGGCTGTTAGAAATCGATGCTACCTGTCCTGCCTGGCGAACCTGGTCAGAAGTATTTGATCAACAAGGTACGAGAGGGGAGATAGTAGATTATCTGTCATGGGTCGTTATTGCTGTGAGTGCTGTGGTTTGGCTTTGAGGTACAAAAGTCAACTAGGGAACTGACGTGTCGTAGCTCGTGTTAGCGGGCACATCGTGCTTCCTTACACTCAGCCTTTCTAACTCTTCTACGTTCACAACCCGCAAGGAATCTGGGATCCTGAAGCCTAATTTCTCCGATCCCGGGGCATCAAACCCCAGCCAGCGGAAGGTCACGTACTATGTATGGATCCAAAATTCTCACTTTAAGAAGATACATCCTGACGATGAACTCAGGCTGCTGGTGCTGGTATACCGGAAATCAAGACAATTCTTTCAGGTAGCTATCGTTTCTTTTTCTTTCCTCCTTCCTCCTCAAATTCAACGGATCGACAAGGTTTTGTCATTCATGGGTTCCTTGGCGGTAGAGTCTTGTTCACCAAGGCAGTGGGACTTCCTCTGGTAGTAGCCTCCGGCCTTTCTTTGGGAAAAGAAGGCCCTTTTGTTCATATTGCCAGTTGTGTTGGAAATATTGTCAGTCGTATGGTTCACAAGTATGAAAATAACGAAGGTGAGTATTTCTTCATTTTCCATTCTACCAATTACTTCCTGTGAACCTTTCTTTAGCCAAAAGACGGGAGATTTTAAGTGCTGCTTGTGCTGCTGGTGTTTCCGTTGCTTTTGGGGCTCCTATCGGTGGGACTTTATTCAGCCTCGAGGAAGTATCGTACTACTTTCCCCCAAAGGCAAGTTGTTGTCTTACCAATTAATGTCTATCAATGACTCATGGTATCTCAGGTTATGTGGAGAAGGTATGATTGGGTATCGTCCATTGCATTGAATTTGCTGTATATTTCTGGAAAATAGTTTCTTTTGTGCTATGGTCGCTGCCATCACTCTGAAGATACTGGATCCGTTCGGGACTGGCAAAGTAGTACTTTTTCAAGTTACTTATGATAAGGTAAGCTTGCTTGAGCACACTATCAGACAGCATGCTGAGTTTCTCAGGATTGGCGGGCATTTGAATTGTTTCCCTTCATCCTCCTTGGAGTTTTTGGAGTAAAATCTTTTTTTAAACTGCAAGCTCACTTTTCTCATGGCATCTACAGGGTGTATATGGCGTTTGTTTCTGTAAGCTGAATTTTATATGGAGTAAGCATGTGCGGCAAAAGACATGGCTTGCTAAGCACCCACTTTTGGAGGTTTTACTGGTACATATTGTATTTATATCACTCTTCAAGCATCTTCTCATACTGGGTCTACCCGTTATTGCAGATCACTCTGGTTACTGTCCTTATTTGTTTTTTGAATCCCTATGCTCGAATGGGTGGTCCGGAACTGATTTACCACTTATTCTCTGAATGTCAAGGGGACATCAGGACTTCGTCTAATTTGTGCCTGGCTGATCGAAGTTCTGCTGAACAAGCGTGGCGTGTATCTCAGTTTCTTTTCACGGCATTGATCATGAAAGGGTTATTAACAGTTGTGACTTTCGGGCTCAAAGTTCCTTGTGGAATATTTATCCCCTCTTTGGGAGCTGGCGCGTGCGCGGGCCGCATTCTTGGCATTTGGATACAATGGATGCAATGTCGAGAACTTAAGCTTGGTGATATTAGTCGTTCTTGCGAAGAGAGAGGGGATTGTATGTTTCCCTCTTACTTCCATGTTCCCTATTTATAATAGCGTTCATTGCCAAGGTGTCATTCCTGGTTTATATGCAATGGTGGGGGCGGCGGCGGCGTTATCCGGTGTTACAGTATGTTCCAGTTCCATTTCCCCCATTCGTTTTGAATGACTGTCAACGCAATAGCGGACGACTGTTTCTTTGGCAGTGATCATGTTCGAATTGACTGATACTCTCACTTATGCTGTTCCTGTCATGCTTGCTGTCCTCGTTGCCAAGACCGTGGCAGATGCTCTTGATCGGAAGGGAATTTACGACTTGATCATTGAATTGAACCAGCTCCCATTCTTGAACTCAAAGCACGAGTACTTATGGGGAAGTCTCCAGATCCGAGATGTGGTAAGATTGAATTTTCAATTTGGTTCAAGTCATCTCATTGGCGGCAGATGTTGGAAGATGCAGATACCATCAAACTCGATGAAAATAATACAGTCATGAGTTTGAGAGATAAACTAATTACACTTAGTAGATCGGGGAATGATGATGGAGGATTCCCGATTCTCAAGAAGGATCTCAATGAGGACAGTTTCCGCATGGTCGGATACATCGGCGCCAGTGAACTAGAGCACGCTTTGAGTTAGTCTTTTTCTTTGATCTTGCTTTTGATCTCACAGGATCATGGCACACAGATATCGTCGAAGATGTAGATACAGATAAAGGAATACAATTTCAAGAAGACTATACTCATGACATGGCAGCATCTTTATTGTCATGGGATGGTACCCGCCCGCAAAACGAACTACTTGACTTTAGCATCTACATGGATCAAGTCCGTCATTTCAATCCTCTCAGTGGCAGCTATATCTCATCTGATTACCCAGGCTCCCTTGACAATTTCTTCAAAGTCGCCTATGGAACTATTGCACCAGTTCTTCGTGAAACTGGGTGCCCGCTATGTTGTAGTCACTGACTCCAGCGGACTATGTATGTCGCTTGCAAGACTTGTAGCAACTCACTTATTTCCATTTCAGATGAAGGTGTTATTGATAAGAAAACTTGGCTTGCCTTCTTGAACAATTTGGAGGAAAAGGCCTGAAAATAGATTCCTTGCTAAATCTGTGTCATGCTTCATGAATCGTGTAGGCTAACCTTTCACGCAGAACAATTGCATTTGCTATCTTTCGTCAGTAATCCATGTAGTGGGAGTATACATCTCTGCTTTGAATGTTCTGGAAATATAAGGTACTAGATAAGATTTTTACTGACTGGGATCATCGGATAGAAGATTGCATAATATCATTTATTGTTTTGGGTTATTTTCCTTCAATATCATTCCCACGCTGGACCAGTCGACGACCAGTCGGTACCTTTCAGTTGACCGCGACCAAAAAAACGATGACCACAGCCGGACTTGGTGTTCCTGTCAAACTGCTTCACGAATCATTAGGCCATATTATCACAGTTGAATTGAAGACAGGTCAACTTTATCGTGGAAAGCTGGCAGAAGGCATGTTCAAATCACTGGCTCGCTGTCCGACTGATTGACTTCTCTTCACCTTTTCAGCGGAAGACAATCTGAACATTTCATTGAAAGATATCACAGTTACTGGTCGTGATGGACGCGTCTCACAGCTAGATCAAGTGTACATCCGAGGCAGCATGGTCCGTTTCTTCATTGTCCCGGACATGTTGCAGAATGCACCAATGTGAGTGAGCCATCACTTTGACGGCTCCGGAGCTGACAAGAAGGTGGAATCAGGTTCAAGCGAGTGGGTCCTAATGCGATGAGGGGTAGAGGTATCGGTACGGCTCGTGGACGTGCCACAATTATGCGAGGTATGTCGTTCGTTCTCATTGATTTTAGATTTCTACTCGCCAATCCTTCGCGTGGTGCCGCCTTTACTGGATATTCTGACCTCTTCAAATTCTCCTGAGTTTACTGATCTTCGCTAACACTGATGTCCTCCCCTTTCTAGCAAATGGTATGATTTCCCTCCTTAACTAATGATCGTTCACTGACACTGTGCTAGCTCGTCGCGGGCGTGGTGCTATTCCAGCTCCTCGCGGAATCAGGCGATAAAATTCCTCGTAGATTGCCTCTCCGTCTAATTTCTCTCCAAAAACACATCGTGCCGCCCCTGTACCTTCATCTGTAAACATCCGAGATCTTTTCTTGTAGGTCTGAGAGGTTAATGTCCGATAGCTGTTCAGTGAGTAGATTACTATATGTTGCCTAACCTCATCCCGACTACGCCATTGTCACGATACGTTAATCTCAGGAGGTTACTGCTGGCCTCAACAGTGAAAGGGTTGCTGGATACCTGACAACAAAATTGAAAACTCGATGATGTTCTACCATCCCGTCAGATTTGATTTGTTATTGCCACCACGTTTCATTGAGCCACCTTCGCCGCAATGCGTACTCGGTATCATGCTGATCTGCTGAAGCTGTAATCAAGTCTCATCGTCCAGTATTCAGCACGAGTGTCTTCCAACGTATAATAATGAATGACTGAGGCCCTAGACTTCACACCGAAAGTGCTCTTGACCAATTTTGTATTTCGAGACGATGAGAATACTAAAAAACATTTGCACAACTGTTATCAGGGGTAAAACGATGCATCATTTGATAGCTGAGATGTCGGAAAGGTTTTCCTCGAAATTGATCGGTCAGATTTGTGTGATATTGTCCGCTTGTTTTGACTGGATAGATTGATGGACGCTAACATAGATGTTGGTAGGCAAGTCAAACCCAGGGAAAAGACCATCCGGATCACTGAACCGCTCCGACGGTACCACTCCCTTCTGTGGGAGAGGATGATATGGATGTATGTGTGCCTTCAAGATATTTACTTCCCGGGCCTATTGGACTCTCTTGGGCGACAAAGGAAAACTGAGGCAGAAATAGTCACCTGTCTGTACATGATATTCGAATGCTAAGGACAGTAATCTACTGTTTGGACAGTCACATACAGATCATAACTTACGCAACCACTCGAGCATCGACTGTTCGTGTTCTTGATAAGATGAGACAAACCTGTTCTACGCTGTCTGTCATTGACCAGAGCTCGATGAAGGGCCACCTGGTCCATGAAGAGACTTCCACTTCACAGACCTGTGAGAATTGTCGCCAAGCTAGGTCTACTGGCGTGATAGGTACTTCCAACAGCATTCAACAAGTTGATTGGATGCTTACAAGGCCATGGCTCAAAAATCGGATACTCGTCCTTTGAAACTCCAATCGCCAGTGTCTTCGCCCCACTTCCCTACGGGTTCACGTTTAGGACCACCACGTTCCCCGGTTCTAGGATTTGTATCACCCTCGAACTCTGGTTTCATGGGCTCGCGAGCATCGGGATGCAGCTGGACTGGGCCAGAAGGCTGGGCAAGGGGGGGTTGTGCTCTGCGAAGTAGCTGCTGGAATTCGTGCTGCTGTGGTGGGGGGAGGGGAGGAGGTGCAGGTCTGTTGAGACTAGAGATACTGCGGGCGAAATGGCGATGAGCTCGGGCAAAGGACATGGCAAAAGGTAGACAAAAGGTAGACGTGGCACGTGCCATTGTACTTTCTCAGACAATCACCACAGTATATGATTTTCTAATGCAGATCTCAGCTCCTATCCATATTCCCCCAGCCCCAATTTCGTTTCAACGCCTTCCAGGCAGAAATGCAAGAGCTCTTCGGGATCTTACAAGCAAGAAACGCAAGAAAGATCGGGCTTGCGACTACTGCCGGCACCGTAAAATCAAATGCGACGGTCCGTACAGACAAGAACAAATCTGCACCAACTGCGTCCATGGTCATCGAACCTGTACATACCTGTGGGTCCCTATTTAAGTCGTTCAAACCTCTTACCCATTCCCCTCCTAGTGAGTCCTCTAAACCTCGCTGTCCACCAAAGGCGTAAGAACCCCGAATCTGCCCATATGTCCGTGATTTGATTGTGGCAACAGTTATGTCACGTCTCTTGAAGACAATGTCGAACAACTAGAAAAGGCTCTTCATAGCGTGCGTTCCGACACCTATGAATAATTTCCTCCTCCTTTGCTGATGCCCTTCTCAGCTCTTTCCAAATTCAGACTTCTCCAAAGAACTCGGGCCTCCCATTGTACGAGGCTCCTGGAAGAATCATGACGAACAATCCGACTGTCTACCAATGGCCCCGTTCACGCATACAATGAGACATTTCTCGTCCTCATCCTTTGCAAATAAAATCAGATTGAAAGAAGACCACGACTTTCCACCAGTCGATCGCACGACACACCTCATTTTCAGACCTTCACAGTCTTCGATATACTCTTCTAGGAAAGCGATAGTACACAGGTCATCTGCCGTGGAGTTTTCTGAAGATACAGAAACTGAATCGGCGGGAGAGGCCATTGAAACAGGACTGGATGGCCGTCATAGATATGGTCTCAGTGCGATGGAAAATGACAACAACTCGGCGATAGAAAATTCCATTCGTTTTCACGGAAGGAGCTCCACGGCCAGTTTAATAGAGGTGACGCGAACCTTGAAACACATGCATATACAAGCGGAGGTCAACCAAAACTCCTTGAGGGACCACGATGAAAATACTGACAAGGAGAGCGAAAAGCGCAAACCTACACTAGAGAAAACCGACAACGCTGAATTACGGGTCTTTCGTCGTCCCGAATTCTGGAGTACAGCTAAAGTCAGTAGGGACCTTTATCAAATGCCATCCCTCCCAACTAACAGTGACCTAGTGGGAGTTAGACTGGATAAATCGCAATCCTCATGCGCCCAACTTGGTTAACGAGCTGCCCAAGTACTTTCCTCCTGAGCCTGTCGCTCGTCAATTGGTCGAGCTGTTTTTTACCCAGTCTAATCTTTACCTTCCTCTTCTCCATCGACCAACATTTGAACGTTCTTGGCGTGAGCACTTACACCATCAGAATGTCTGGTTCGCAGCTCTGTGTATTCTTATGTTTGCTGTGGCCAGTCGCTGGTACGATTCCGGTGGAAAGGAGCTTCGCGATTGGCTTCGAGGTGACGACCAGTGGAAGGCAGCTGGGTGGAGGTGGTTCTTCATTGGCCTGGATGTTCATTGTATTCGGCGCAGTTTAACCTGTCCCGCAAGTTTGTTAGAAATTCAAACGTTTGCTGTACGTTCTATCTCACTGTATCAATCGGTCACGAGGTTTGTCTAACAAACATCATAGCTCATGGTTCAGTTCTTGCGGGGGACAACATGTGCCGCCGTTGGTTGGCTATTTGTTTCAATTGGTCTACGAAAAGCACAGGATAGAGGCGCCCACCGCCTGAAAGTATATAAGAACCACCCAAATGCTGATGATGAGCTATGGAAACGTGCGTTCTGGTCTTTGTTGGCATTCGATCATATCCTTGGCGCCAGTTTGGGACGTGGCATAGCGACTGGTCAGGAAGAGTGAGCGATCACTTAACCGATTCAAATATTTTGACTCAATTACTCAGCTATGACCTTGATTTTCCCCTTGAAGTGGATGATGAGTATTGGGATACTGGAGATTCCGAGACCAATTTCAAGCAACCGAATCACCTTCCTTCGAAAATTACTGCTTTTAACCAATTCATCAAGCTTAGCGAGATCATTGCTTTTACCACTAAAACTCTGGTGTGTCAAGTGCCAATCGATTGAAGACTAGTATTGATTTCAATTCCATGCTGCAGTACCCTGTGAATAAGAGAAAAGTTTTTTTTGGCTTCATCAAAGGTGATTGGACCGGAGAAGTTGTCCGGCAGTTGAACATAGCCTTGGAAGAATGGATACAGAAAATACCAACACATCGTACGTTGGCTCTGTTGATCATTATCTAATTTCTCATGCAATATACTCAGTTCGGTGGGATAAACAAAATTGTCATCGTCATCCTGACTTCTCGCGACAAGCCGCGTCAATTCACTCGTTATATTACTGCGTTGTGATGATGGTGTCCAGACCATTCTGTCCCTACAATCCAATCGGAAGTCCCCGACCTGAACAAGAAGAAAGGCATTCTACCGCTCTGAGACAATGCGCGAGATCGATAAAAGCTTGTGCAGAAATCTTGGAGGTCGAGTTACAGAGAGGTCTATCAAATCAATTTAACATGATCAACGTTACCCTGGTCTGTGCTGGTACTCTCGCAATCTTATTATACGTCCTGCAACGAAGAATGATCGACAGTGGTCAAGGCAAGACTTTGATAAGGAACTACGAGGTTGAAGGGACGGGAATATTCATCTCTGATCTCTTGGATGCTGTGGACGTTTGCATGGAGGTCTTGAAACGAACAAAATCGGTCTGGGAATATGCGGAGGCGGTGATGTGGGCGTTTTTATTGTCGTTAATTGACACTACACTTTCTAAGTATTAAACATCATTAGGGAACAGCTGAAAGCGGCGCTTCCTTCAGACAAAGACAAGAGCTTCGACAGTTTGAACATCCCTATCCACAAAGTACAAGGACTAATCGATGTTGAGCAAGTCTCCGGCCATCTCAATCACAACTTGCCCGGGTTTCAGATACCCCGCGAGGCAATGTTTTCATTCACGGATCCCTCTCTTTACCAAATGTACCCTTTTCAGACTGATTATAGCCATCTACCATCATCAATTAGTTACGCTATTGAACCGGTACTGACAAGCCCCTATCCCAATTCAGCTCCACCACATTGTTTTCATGATGCTGCTCCGCTCCCCCGGAATCTACCCCCTTCCTTTTTCCCGGTTGCATCTCGCACTGATTACGCCATCCCATCTGGTAGCGCACGACCGACTATCAGTCTAGTCGACCGATCGTCGTCTACTGGGTGCACTATGTATCCTGTTCCGGGAATAATCCAGCCACAGGAATGTCAGTTCAATATTCCCGACACAGAGTTCTCCATGCCATCAGCTGGAACGTCCATGGCAGAAGAAATTGCATCCCGTATGTGCAGAATGCCCAGTCATGCTTATTCTGGAGACAGGATGCTTGCCCTATCATCTATCCCTGACAATTCTGTTGGAGTCAAGGACCTCCCTTGTTCAAGAATGCGCTCTTTCAACAATGAACCCGTCCCAGTCATGGCAGCCAGAGAGGAGCTGGGATGCATTGACAACTCGCTGTGTCAGATTCCAGGCTTGCAAGCAGTGAAGAATGACAATAACGTGGGCTCGACTACAGCGGTAGCTGATTCTTATATATCCTCAGATTCTTCGGGTGTTCATTACTCATCGTCCTTGGCATTTGATTTGTCTTCTTACATGTCGTTGAATTCCGCTCAAACTCACTTTCGAGATCGGCCAAATAGAGTTGAATCCAAGTGCGCTTTTCTCTCTCTTTTGGATGACATCGTGTCCGCTGATTTGTTCTGTCATCGATCAACTCATAGAATTTAAGCTGCCCATGACCAGAGCAATCAAAGCTTGACCCATCCAGCAGAATTCATCTTCAAGGAACCCAATCAGGCTGGATGTCCTCAAGAAAACAGTAATATGCTTTGTGCATGAAGCTTTGTCCTGACCTAATTCCTTAGCTTGCTTTCATTTCTTATATGTTTTCGTCTTGCTCTTAGTTATTGTTGTCATATTAGGTTATTGGTTGGTCTTTATCACACGGACATGTCATGTAATGATAGTATTGATGTACTTTTTGGATAGCGCAATAATTGTACAAGGTAGTAAAGCAAAAGCAGATTATACGACTGTTATCAAATGTCAGCAGAGATAACCTGGTATCAGAGGGAGAGTGAACAACTCACGCAACACAGCATTGATGCACCCGTCATTCTCAGGATTGTTTGTAACTTGTGCATACTTTCCGAAGACAACCTTTCCTCCGGCAGTGACCATACCTAGTTCAGACACATTAACCTCAATGACTGTCCCTTTTGTGAGGACACCGAGTTGGGTGTACATCGGTGACTGAGGATTTTTCTTAACACCAAGTATCTGGAGCTGGAAAGTTGCTTTGAGATCGGCTGAAGCACTATTTTCAAGCTTGAACAAATGATTAGCCGATGGTACGTACGGTGAGTGACATTAGCCTTCTTGTAGCGTAACGCCATCGGTCGGATAAAACGTTCCATCTTGACGGGTTTGCGAGTGAAGCCTTCACCAACAAAAGTTGCCTTGGTCACCATGCGTTTCCATGACTTGCTTTTGCTCTTTCCAGTTTTCACCACCTTGAACATTTCATCCTCTGCTATCCCACGGACTTTTGGAAGAGGAACAGCATACTTGGCAGCCTTGTCCTTCCGTTTTTGTTTGATCGCCGTCGACAAAGCCTTGGCATCTTTTTGTCCCTCACGATCAAGGAGGTATGTAGGTAATGCCCCATCAGGGATGGTTCCCGAGTCCGCTTGCTTTATGTTACGTTCGTCATGGGCCTTTAGTGTCTTCTTCATCTGAACTTTTTCTCTGTGTCGTTTAGCATGAAGTAGTTTGGCCTTTAGTCCGAACGTTTTCTGAGCGACAGAAGAAGATTTATGAGCCACACGGGCTTCCCGCTTTCGTCTTTCGTAAGAGAAAAAACAAAACCAGTAAGAAACACAGTATTTTTTTTGAAAAAGACGCATACTTGCGCTCGTAGTAATCTAGTTGACGACCATGTCGCTTGATATGCTCTTCAATATATTCGTTCTGATACCCCAATAAGCCATAAAAAACATGCGGGCACATAGACCATACCTGAGGCTATTAAAGATTTTTGTCAGCATGGGTGTCATGAAAAATCGAAAGAGACATACCATAACTGCTGAACGAGTGTCAAAATCGGCGGTATCAATGAATTTCTAAATCACGTGAGTTCCATGTAATTCCAGGTTTGTTAGTACTGATAGCTAGCCTGAGCCAAAGAACATGTGGCAAGACAATGTAAATCCCTACGGTGCACCGTCCTCCCAGAGTTCATATTATCAAGTACCTGTTCAAGAGCCCCTCCAATTTTATGTCCAAAATACGAGTCTCCATGACTCTCCAGCATTTTATCCAGGCTCTCGGTCAAGCTTAGAAGGGATGGCCCAAGGAAATATTGCTCAAGGCGGTGGATATGTTGGTCCTATACAGCCACAGGGTGCTTGGTGGACTGCTTTTGGTACAGGTGGCTTCGAGGGCGAACCTCCCCTCTTGGAAGGTAAGTAATTGTGAGCTACGATACATTTTCTGCCACGCGATATGGGCTCACAAATGTTCAAAAGAACTTGGAATCAACTTCTCCCATATATATGCAAAATCTATGACTGTTCTTAACCCACTTCAGAGAATCGATGAACACATAATGGATGATGCAGACCTGGCTGGTCCAATCATCTTTTTTTTCTGCTTTGGTCTGTTCCTCTTATTCGTCAGTCACAATATATATTTTTGCTATCCAGCATGTTGAACTCATCATTCGTACAGTCTGGAAAACCCAACTTTGGATACATCTACGGAGTCGGTCTCTTTGGAGCAGCTTCTATGTATACGCTCTTGAATCTCATGTCCGATCATGGAATTGACGCATATCGCGTGGCTTCCGTGCTTGGATACTGTTTACTTCCAATGGTAGGAATCAGTGCTATCAGTGTCGCGACTCACCTAGAGTATGTCCGAAATTTGATTCTTTCTTTTAGTTGGCTCATCCTGTTAATTCTAGGCGCACTTTCGGATACCTTTTATCGCTGCTATCTATCCTTTGGTGTACATATTCTGCCTCAGGTATATTTGTAGCAGTACTCAGGATGTCAGATCAGCGGCTACTAGTTGCATATCCCTGCGGTTTGCTTTATGGTTGTTTTGCTCTTCTTAGTATCTTCAAGGGGACTAAGTAGCGTTCTATTATTTTACTGTATAATTGTGGATTTGGGATAATATACATTGTGCGTGGACTTTCAAATGATATTGCGGCGGTGTTACAAATATTTCTCTAAGCCTTGTAGCCTTCTGCTTGCTTTTCAGGGTTTAGTTGTCTGCTGTAGATTTTAAGTAAAACTTCCATGATCTCTTCAAGGGGTGTGGTCGCATATTCATTGATATATTGAGGGAGTGCGTCTTCCAGATTGAAACCCGCTTTTTTCATGAAGAAGGGATGCATCACATCTGGAGTTGCTTCGCCAAGTTGTCGCATAGTCAAACGTTCAATTGACCTTTCGCGAGGCATGTATTTGATGGTCTTGTGCTTGGGTACTTTGCAAGCGCCGGATGGAGGGATGTTAGGTGTAGGGAAGGGCACCGACTCGACGGGCACAAAGTTGTCCAAAGCTTGTTTTTGTTCTTCAGTGACTGCTAGCGAACCGACTCCAGGAATCAAGGACGTGCGCCACTCTGCAGCGGTCCGAACTTGATCCATTTCCCTAGTCATGTTCTTCCTGAGGAACGTAAGCCAAGAGTACAAGGCAACGTTGAGAGTTATGAAGATGTCATCAACATCCTTCAAGCCTTGTCTGACGAATGTACTATGGAAATCATAGAGCAGATTCCTAGTAACATCGTCGTTGTTTTCCTCGCTGTACATGTGCATCTTCATAGAAGGAAGACCCACGATGGTGGCCTCTGATGCGCCCTTGACGAAGCCTTCAAGCCATGTACGACATTGGTCTTGATCTGGCAGTGGCACGTTCAAACCCTGATTGTACGTGAATTTCGAGATATTCATTGAGGCGAATGATAAATGGAGATCTCGCTGTCCAGGACACAAATCTGTTGCAACAAGCCTGGCAAAATGTGCTCGAATATCTCGAGCTACAAATTGTGCCATCTCCAAATCTTCCATGCTACGAGGAAAAACAGCCAGTTGTAAATGGCCCAATTTCAGACTCATGAATTGGCGAACAATGAAGGTAAGTCGGCTATCGGCCTCTTTGAACTTGGCTTTGGCAGTTTGAAGCATGGCTTCAGCAACAGCCGACAGTGGATTGTCTGGCTTTAAGGACCGACTATTCCGAAAGGCTGCTGATTCCCGACTGGCTCCTTGTCGTTGGGTTTCGAGATTGGATTCAAAATTGTTCGCGTATGACATCAGCTTGGGTACAGTCCCTATTGTGACAGCTGCAACAATTTTAGGGCTTGTCACTACGAAAGAAAGTTGGAGTGGATTCTTTTGATCTATTCCCGAATGTATGACCTTCCAGTCATCATAAACTTCAATCGCAAGAGGATCAGCACTGAATATAATCAATTTTATATTCTTATCAGGACTAGAGGTGGAGAACTCACTGATAATGGAGCAAACGTTGTTGGTCAGATGCCAGGGTAGCAATCACAGGCCCACTTGTTAATCTGAGCTCCAACATCCGGCCATCCAACTCCTCGAGAGACCGGCCATCTACTTTTTTAGTGGTTTGGAAGAGGCAATCACAAACCCGGACCCGACCTGACAGGTTCCCATCAGCAATGATCAGAAGTTCCCTCACAAGGATTGCTACGTCATTTGACCTCTCCGTGAGATTAGTCCTTAAAATTGCTTGATTGAGCTGTAAGATTATCTTTGATATCGATGAGCCGAGATCAACCTCAAGATTGATTTCGCGGACACGGACTAGCAGCACTGTGCTGAGAGACCGTTTGGCAGGAGGCGGTGTCGAAGATGAGGAACTAGGACTAAGCTTTGACGGAGCCTTGACATCTAGTGGTGACTGACTATTGAACAAAGGAAAGAGGTCAAGCCAAACAGCTTTGAAACATAAGACATCTTGAAACCTCGAGAATTTGACTCTTCCATGAAACTCGGTATCCAGAATGACAGAAACAAAGTTCATGATGTGCCACGGGACTGATTCAACTCTGGAGAACCAGACAGAAAATGTTAAATTCCGTGCATCAAGCTGAAGGCAATCTTCACTAAGAAAGCCATGTTTCAGTCCGATCGATAAACCCCCCACTGTTCCCGAGAAAGACACCTGGCGGGCACCTGGTGAAGCATTAATGATAAAGCCGCCGTTTTCCCAACGTAGTGCGGTGACGACATTGGCATCAGGCTGACAGGTGAATTCTAACTTAGAGCGGTCTATACGCAGGCTGAAGCTGATGCGCATACTAGAGACAGCATTGAGGGTGGTGTCTTCTTTATCAGTAGGCACGATGCTGCTGGATTGCGCAGGAATCGGGGATGGCATCACTTTGGCATTACTATTCTTCAGCATGCGACCCTCGATATGGTTGACCAACTCCGTCAAGAATGGCAAGAGAGTCGGTCGAAGAACATTACGACTGGAGTGGACGGTACTCTTAAATACAAGTGTAGAGGGTTCTTCGTCGTGACTACACTTCTGCATCGCGGGCGTCGCACGATATTCTCCCCAAACAGAAACTACAGGAAGATTGAACACTTCGGCCCCGAGCTCTAGTATTTGTTCATCCAATAGTTCAATAGCACGACCGGATGGCATCGTTTTGAAGTATAGCTTGGTGGCTGCGCTGCTATACATGTGTACTTTCCCACTCAAAAACGTCAGGGAAGTGAATACATTTGACGTATGGATGGCTTGGTAATGTCGCTCCAGAGTAGTAATCTTGGTTTCTTCTGCCTCAGAGGGAACAGTCCGAGTGATGTTGTTGGAAAGTTGATTAAGACGCTCCTTTCCTTGTCGGTACACGTCGATCAAGGAGAAGACGTAGCCCGCAATAGTGGAATCCAAATCTAAAATGAAGCCACTAACGCTGGCATTGATCCACAGTTGGCGTGAGTCTGTTCGAAGTACCGACCGGACCTCAGCAGTCATTTCGGGATACACAAGCCGATTTCTGGTTCTATGGTTTTCACCATTGTAATGACTCGGTTCAGATTGTCGGAAACTGGGAAAGGTCACGATCTATGTATGTTCAATAGAAATCATACTGCTGAGCTTACAAGGAGATAAATTGGAACGACAGGTTCTTCACAGTGGCTTCCCCTGTCTCACCCCGATTGATATCGAATATTATGGATGAAATTGAAAATAAGAATGCATTGATGGTTGCATCCTTGGCACGGTAGCGTGGCAGTTGGATGTTTTGTTCCAGAGTGATGGGGAATGCAATGCCTAGGTCTCGAATTGTGATGTTGATTATGTATTTGGACAACCAGGACGTATCCTCGATTTGGTGATTGTAATTTTTGACCTCAAATGTTCTCATAATACTTTGGGTCTTCTGCTTGAACGCTGCCAACTCCTGAGCTCGCTGTTCCTTGCGCTCAAGGATATCAGCCTGAGAGTATGGTCAGGTGTGATGATGTCTGGATTGTGACTGCACGTACTTGTATTTGATCAAGAAAATCGCCGATTTCCCCTATTGAACTTGGATGCATCACGGCATGAGCTTTGGTGATAACTAGATCAAGCGTTCGCGCATAAGGATACTTCCTCTGTTTTCCTGAAAGAACTTTGACGTCAATTATGACAAAGAATGAACGATGCCCGCGGTTAAAAGACTCTTGCATGAATCCTACTTTACGCGGAGCTAAGGAAAGCGCAAGATCTGTCAATCCGATGTCCCATCCGAAGCCATTGTCATTTTGGAGACCACCACCAATATTTTGGCACTCCAAGAACATAGTGGAAGAAAAGCCCTCCAGCCCGATCCGAAAGCCACGCATCTTGAGGAAACCACCAAACTTTGATCTTGAGCTTGCCTGAGATTTCCGCGAGAACTTCGATGCTTTCAAACGGGTTTCCTCCATCAATGTAACAAAATCGTTGAAGTCCTGACCAAACTTCTGCTGAACAGCTAACAAGGTGTCCCAATGAGATGGCTTGACTTTGAGGTCCAAAAAATCAATGATGATAAGTGCTTGGACAGATCTTCCATCATGGCTACCACCAAGAGACAGGGCAGGGAAAGCAAGCTTGACACGACTGTCCAAGATGGCTTCTCCGTTATCTTTCGACGATATTTCTAGAGCGCTAGAAGCGATCTGCAGGCCGAATACGATGTTCGAGGGATTGAAAGGATCAGAGTTTGATTGGGCATAAGTAACCACGTGAATTGCTCGCCAAGAAAGCCAAGTCCCATGCATTACTTGGAGGGATATACCTACACCAATGACTTGTCCATTGATTTGCAACATAGGCTGCTTGAGGAATGACCGTGTTGATGGTACCGGAGACTGAGCTTTCTTTGAGGGAATATGGAGCTCTGAAAGAGCAGCATTAACTGCCTGCTCTATTCCAGTAAGAAAATCAGCACGCCACTCCTCAACGAAGCGATACAGCCTGATTGCACTTCGGGGTACGCTAAGATACAATCCGCCAAGGGAGAAAACCACTCTGGTGTTCTTTTGTATATTTTGTTCCTGTCGCATGACTACATTGGCCTTACCCCTGTTCACGTCAAACGCAGCTAGAACATCTTGATCTGCGCCAGGTTTCATTTTGTTAAGAGGCGAGCGAGCTTGAAGATATAGTTTGTCGAGAAGAAGCGTGATGTTCATAGATTCATCCCCTTGATTGGCCGGTATAGACAACAAAGAGACGATTTGTATGGTTTGAGCGCCAATCACGAATGTCAAGTTGGCAGCAGCAGCCTGGAGTTTGACTGAATGTAGGAGCAGAGAGATATCGATGAAAACCGATGAGACTCCTGAATTGATGATCGATGCTGTTTTTCTGTTCATGGGCTGATACTTGCTGGAGATCGCTGTTGAATGCGACACATAGATGCGCCGGACGCGCAGAAGATGTTGAACAAAGTCCACGAGGTGCGAATGAACCGTGAAATAGATCCTGTTGATGGCTATTCGAATAGAGTGTCGTTCCACTTGGTGTAGCCGGTTCTCACGAAGGGATGTCTGCGACATACTTGGAGGATGACTGAGGGTGTGTTGTATTAGACCAAGGGGATTTGAGCGTGTATGGATCTGAACACCAGTAAGGAGAAACTCGTTATTCAAGGATGAAGCAGGTGCACAGATGCGCAGACAAGTGCTCTGCAGGTCAACAGAGAGAATGGGCACTTTGTGAGACGCCGAAGCAGCAGGTTTTGTATGCTTGATTTTTAACAGCCGTTCCAATAAAATAAGGTCATAAGTGGTATCAATATCTTGATCCAGATGGACAAATCTTGAATGCAATGCCGATACAAATGTATCGGGGTTAATGGAGTCTGCATTGCCTTGACCAGTGAAAATGTGTTTGTGATCCTCGGGCCGGAGGTGACGGAGGCAATGTCGAAGATGGAAAAGGAATCGAAAAGTAGAATCGGTGCGTAGTGCGTGTGGAATTCCCTTTTGAACAAGGTATGATGGCTGGGTAGTGGAGAGCGGGTCGATGACGGATAGGGACTCAGAAAAATGTATGATTCGATACGTCACTGTCCGTATCACTGCTTCATCATAGTGTTCAATCAGGCGCAATGTCCTGAGACTTTGCAGAAACTCGTGATTGAGGCTGATGGCAACAGCGGTCACCAGTTCCGGACCTCGGTGTCCGACTGTAGTGGCCAAATCCATCCAATGAAGACAAAATTGGCTTGGGCGATGATCAACGTCCAGGCCAACAAGTTGTAAGCTGAATATGGTATCATCGCCGGATGGTGTTGATTCACTCTTGGAAAGGTTATCTAAGTTAAGAGATAATGTGTGAATAGTGGTTTGAATCCTGGTCTCCGACTTAAGTAAAAGACCGCTGAACGTCAGGTTCTGTATAGATAGACCAATCCCAATTGCAGTATCGAGTCGGGAGGGGATGAAGCTACCTTCAATGATCTTCGGGTGCCCTTCTTCAGTCATAGAAAGATTCTGAAGAATCTGGACATTGATAGCAGGACAGGCTGCTTCCAGTATATTCCTCGAGTCTATTTTGACCCCGTTTTTCGTCAAGGAAGCGACCAGGAACGAATATTCAGCTATCAGGGCCTCGACCTGCAACTCAGGCCCCAAGCTCTACAATCAGAGTAAGAGTGCGATTCCCTTATGAAGCTAGCATCGCTTACGATAGAACACAATGATTGTTGAAGATGTGCAAAAACGGGCACCAACAGTGGTGTAAGCTTGACCTCAATTGCACGCTTTGAGCACAATCGAGTTGTCGTAGATCCCTGCTCTGGGTCAAATGTAACAGGTAAAGGGTCTTGATTTGTCCGATGAGAGCCAACCATGCCTGAACCAGCATGCCTTGAAGTGAAGTCGCGGCCGCAATCCTGTTTTCTCCATCAGCTGGGAGTATATCATCTAGTATTCCAAGAAACCGACCTTGATCAAACTGAAGGAAGGCGTTTCCCAAAAGCCATAGTCGTTTGGGCGAACAGACTCATAGTGTCTTATAAGATGCGCATAGTACATTAGTAACGCCTTGTCTTGGTTCGTTTCGTGGTCTAATAATTGTCAACACCACATCATTACCAGCGTCAAAGGTACTTACTTACCTTCAATGTCTGTCCATCCACTGCTCGTGGAACCCCCATCCGTCAAATCTGCATCGTCTGATTCATCCCCACTAGACAAATGCTGCTCATCGTCGATGATATGGATCCGAGCTGATGAGCGTGTCCTCCTAGGGCAAGTTAAGCCACCTTGATTCTGACAGTCAAAGATAAGTCTCTCACGCGAGTCTGGCATCTCTATCTGCCTCAGATATCAACTCTGCCTCAGAATCAGAGACACTGTTTGCAATAGGAGTATGCCTTTGATGTGGGGGTTTTCGTGGTGGAGGTTGGACAACCCTGACTCCCGGATTTGGGAGTCGCGGCTGAGGAATGTGAACTCCATTCCTATGCATCGTGCGATCTATTTCTATTGGTCAGACAGACTTAGAAAGATGACACCTGGCTCACTCCTCTCTATTTGACCGAGCAGTCTCGCAACACGATCTGTCAGCTTATCTTGCTCGCTGACAAACGCACGTTGTCGTTCAATATGCTCTCTGTACCCCTTGGGAGCCGCATAAATGTCAATGTATAGGTCAGTAACAATGTCTGCTGCCTCTAGCCACGTGTTGAGCTTGGTTGAAGCGCTTAGCAGCACCTTGATTCCGAGATGAGGTACACGTATCCCCGTGGAGTTGCTGTAGTTAACACCGCCAATGTCGTTGCGGTCCATCTTGACACCAGACTTACAGAGGACTTGGATGGCTGCATGATTTGCTCGCAACACAAGTTCGAATGACTTCACGTTGACCTTGTAAAAGGTTACTGTATGGCATTGAGTTCGGCTGCCTTTTCATGGAGGGTCGCTTACTATCTGGGTCTGCAGGGGTCATGTACTCTGCTGCGGGAGCATTTGCCAAGTCCGCGAATCCAAAGCCAAATGATTTGTTGACATGACCCAGGATCTGGGCGTCAGCAAGAGACATATCAAGTTTTACATGACCGAAGTTCAAGTCCCATATACATAGGTATGTTGAAGTCCGCGGTAAGGGCCCGAATAATCGATTTGCAACTATACTCAAACCTATGAGTGCATGTCAACCTGGAAACAGACCGCACAATAATCTGTTGACTTGCAATCAACCATTATGATCTTTTGACCATACTTTGTACACTCATATGGGAGTCGCCGAGGGAAATCATGATCTACGTGACCATATATTGTAGGAGAATTGAAAGACATATCTGTCAGATTCCGTCAGCCCTGACACTTTTCACTAGATATTGGGACATTTTTACCAAAAAAGAAGTCATGTAAACGTAGATGAAGTTGCAGTTCAGACATTGATAAAACAACACACGGGCCAATTCCTAGTGTCCCATCAGCTTGAGGTGCTTCGATGCTGATAGCACCTGCAGGCAGCACGAAGGTCCCTCCGTGAACCAGGACAGACATAGTGCACTGAAACATGTTGTTCTGAGTTATGATGAGCCTATGTCTTGTCCTGATGAGATTGTGACCTTACTTTGCCCTTGCGGTACTTCAACTGGATTGGGTCACCAGAAGGAATGTTTCTCCTTTGTCTGTCGATGTATTCGTAGAGTGTCGAAAAATGCGTGAATGACCCAAAATAATTATCACGTAACACCATCCAGTATCTTATTGACCAGCCCAAAGCCAAATAAATTAGATCCGTTGCCTAACAAAAAGTTATTTTTAGCATACTGGCAGGGGTCCAAATAGACTCACCTTGAAATTCAGGGTCAAATGGTCCACAAAGTTCTCTCTTGTTTCGGTGTAGTATAGATACGATGCTTTTAGAACGAACAGTCTGATCTTGGCCAAGTTACAGCCTTCTTTGGGTATGTATGCGGCACGAGTGTTCCATCGAGGAAGGGAGAAGTCCACAGAGAGATTTGGAGCTTCGATTGACATCTGCACATGGATTGACTCTGGCCTAAACCTATTGGAGGGAATGACGACACTGGCATCAAGTCGCTCTCCTTGTAAGATTGCCAGGGCTAATCGAACATTAAGACTGTGTTCCCCAAAGAAACGATATTGGCTAAAATACCATTGTCCTCGCGAACCAACGGTTTGTCGATGATGTTTTGGTCATTGGCATATGCATTTATTTCGTAATAGTAGAGACGTAAATTGACCAAATAGACAGTTGGAACCCATCTTTGCCAGTCGCTTGGAGGACCAGATGCCCAATCCTTTCCAAGGTCGGTGAACATGTTGATATGATCTCGCAAAAGATAGAACACAGGTTGACGGAATATGATATCAAATGTCCAAGTCCTTTCGGCATTCCATTTCAGTGGAGATGGAAGATCACCATGTACCTGTAGGGGGAAAAATGAAGAGTAAAATTCCACACAATGTACGACATACGCGACAGGAATCTGCATTTATCAAGCGAATATCATTTAGGCTTGATGTCACAGAAAAATCATCTAGATGGACCTCAAGCATGGACTCATATCCCATACGCCCTGCAACCATGGGCATCAAGTACTTGATTGATGATCGATCACCGACAACAATGTTGAGGAATGCTGGTTCCCTCCGACGGGACCTTTTTGGTACCTCTGATTGACCATCCCACTGCCAATCCTACCGGGAGACGATCGAAAATCAGAGGGACCAGAAGATGCAAAAGAAAAAATTTAACAAACCTTCGATGCCTCCCTAAAGGGGATGAGTAAGGTGGTCTCGTTCCTCAACTCCACAAAAATCTGTAGAGCTGTCCAAATCCTTTTGTCTCCTGGCTCGACTGGATGTGTCTGCTCCGCTGTTTGGTGCGCAGATGGAAACAATATTTTCTGTAATTCGGCCCTGATAGCGATTGCGAGTGAGCCCGTGTCCCTCATATACAGCGAATATTTACCTCTGCCGATCAGCCCATGGTCCATATCTGAAAATCCCTCTGTGTATGACAAATTCGAGCACCCAATCAGGTGGAATGTCGCCATTTCCAAAGTCATACTGCTTCGGATGTAACTGCTCCTCAACGGGCGGCACATCACCGACCACGTCCGCAAGATAAGTCAACTCCAATAACGGCGTCTCTAGAACTTTACGCTCGACAGCGTACTCGAGAGTAGAGAAGTCAGAGCCGATAGATGTTTCTTCTTCTATTGCTTTTCCATGTTTGGAGTATGATTTCGCAGTATGAGCTTTGAAATTTCTCTGTCTTTGGCGATTCTGGCCGTATTTGAGTGTGAGGGGGAAAAAGGTGAGTTGACGCCAGATGTGCTGGAAGGAGTGGTATGTCAAGTGTGACGAAGCACTTCCGAATATAGGATATCTTTTGAGAAGTGAGATTGCAGTCGGATGAGTCAGGATCAAGTGGAGCGTACTGGTCGACGCGGTCATGTAGCAACTGCCCAAGAGTCGACATGGAATCAACAAAATGTTCATTTTCTGCCAACTGAATGACAGCACTACGAAACTTGAGAGAGAGGGCCTGTTTGTGAAGGTCGCACTTGGACCTAGCCTGTACACAATGTGAATCGTTCGTATAAATTGACGAATGAGTACACTCACCTGAGTGATACCGAAAGTCCCATGGCAAGCGCCGAATTCCGCAACAAGGAGCTTAGGAGTTGAATGATTTCCACATGCAATGACACCCTTTGAGACTTGTATACCCAGAGGAAAGAGATCTTTGGAGTCTAATACCGGCATTTGTTGCTTAAACCATGCCAGAAGTTTTTTCATTGCTGTAGGAACTCGGATAGCACGTCTCATCGTTGATTGTCCCCTTGATTCTGCATCGATCGTAGGATTAACTTAACCAGCTGAAGAAGTCGATTGGACTTACTCAAACTACTCAGCCCCTGTGAAGAACGATTTGCATCTCTTGAACGTAAGGTGTCCCCACCCATGCTCTTTTCCATCTGAGTAAGAATATTTTCATACGCTGCTGTCCGGTTGTAGAGGAACCACTCAAAACCCTGGAGGGTTACCTGTATCCGACATGAGGGAAGCCAGGAATCCTGGACTAGATTGAAAAATAAGTAAGAGCCTAAAGTTTCATAGAGTCTAACGAATAACACGAACTCTTTTCACCCTTGACATAGAGCTCTTCAGCCAGTACAGGTTTCCGAAGCCAGTAACGCCATTGTACCTGACCCTTAATAATCTTGATAGTTTGATTACTAGAGTGGTAATGAATGTCTTTCAGAAGGATGCGGCCAGTCAACAAAGAAAAATGTATGGAGCCTACTTGTAGTCTCAGAGTAATGTACCAGTGCCAACGATGGAGAGACTAACCTATTCCAAGCCACAAGCTGGAGCCTTCGTTGTTCCAGAATGCCAGTCGGAAAACCAAGCCAAGTACATATGCTAGTAAACGGTTCCAGTAAAAAAAGTAGAGAATGAGTGCCACGATGATGCAGATGCATGGTATCAAAAGAAGTCGGTCAAGCATGGTGTTATATGGCTACTATATCATATGCAGCGAGCAGCAAAGTCGCACCAAGTGTAGAGTTGAAAGCTAGACAGACACGCTCACTGCATTGAAGATTACGAATAAGGTCAGGGGAATTGGACCCTGATTACATCATCACTTACCACTTAACCATGAACGCCACTAAAATAGCTAAGGAGTCTCCTCTGAAAAAGTTCGCCTACGCTGCTACGGTTAGCTGCTCGGTTCATGCATCAGTATATGGCAAGTGTGTTGCAGCAAAATATACAGATGCAAGGAAGGATATGTGTAAAGAGGAGTTTTTCAAGTTTGCTGAGTGCTTACGAGCGACTGTAAGCTACGAGTCTACCCATAAACATCGCACCGCTTACCATACACAAAAGCTGAAACGCAAGTGGTGATACTTACGGACATAAGTTAAGCCATCCAATGATAAATAATAAGAATGTAGTAAAACAATTTATCCTAAACCTCCTGGAATACGTCTATTACTGCTCCCTCCCCTCCTCGTATTTTCAGCGGCATCCACATCGACTGAAACTCGCTCTCTCCTAGCACGTACACTGTTGCGCAGAATCATACGCAAACTTGCAGGTATACGTAGCGCAGTGGTATTGGGTAGAGGAAGTAGAGTGTCATTGCCCTGGTGTATAGGTGGAAGAGGATTGCGAAGACGGCTGATCACCGCTGAGAGTCGTAAATCAATAATACATAGTGTTGGATTTCTTCTTGAGACCTTTCTAAGATCAGTTTCTGGGGTATGAGAGTCAGATGTCGAAAGAATTTGAAAGCTCGCTGCTAGTGGAGAGAGGGAAGTAGGGTCTTCTGGAAGAAGGACATCAGGCGTATCTGCGCCGGCACTCTTAAAGTAAAGTTGTGTCTCGTATCCGATGGTTGCAGTGAGGAGTTGCAGGACAATGATGAACAAGTCCAATGAAAGAAGTTGTATCCTGGAAGGTACATAGGCTGGCCATCCCACGTTCAGATGTAGTACCGAAAGAACGTAAGCTAACAACTCACACAACCCAATGAAATCAATGATGAGCCCTCGTCCTTCCGTTGCGCCCCGGACGGCGTGGATCCACAACACAACGGTGCTGCAGAATAGGATGAGTCCATAGATAAACCGAAGGGGGTACGACGGGTCGAATTCTCCAGACGGCCCACACTGAAGCTGGACAACCAGACGCAAAAGATAGATAAACACAGATGGAGAGAGGAGGAAGGAATATGTAAAGAGTTGGTGAACAAGACTATCGAGCTACAGATAATATTTACAATGAGCTATACTGACTTACGAGGTGCTTCGAAAAACTGACCGACTGAACAAGATGCTGACGCTGAGCATAGTACCGAGTGGGCATCACATAGACAAAGCAGCTCGAAAAAAACTACTGCAAGAAAGTTGCAGAGCAACCTTGATTGTTGTTGTATGTCACACAAAATTATATAGTCTTTTATATAGATGCCACATAAGTATCTCTAGTGTTCAGGATAACGTGGCAGCACTTCTGCGTCATCGGTATTTGAAAAGTGTTCTCGCTCTAACCTTCCCATTCGCGCCTTCTCTTCTTCCGAAATTTCATGGTATGTCCAGGTACCACCCCCATAACCAACTTCTTCTGGCACAGCAGGTCTATCTCGATCCATGAAACTATAAACTGTACGCGGTATCTTGATAGTTGCTTCTCGATAGGGTTCGTAATTGTCGAATGGGCCGTCTACCTGATCCAGTCCGTGTGAACTAGTCAGGACGGAGTACCGAGTTTCCACAGCTTCGACGCTGAAGGCGTCGTCAGTCCTTTGCCTTGCCTGTCGTTTGTATGGTTGTCCTCTACCAATTTGCCATATATAATTCGTGACAATTAAAGCGCCAACTATAATCGATCAGTGCAATGAAAAGATAACACAAACGTCTGGAATCTCACAGAGTTCAATAAGGAGAACTACGAGTGCCAATACAATGTAAGCTGTTCTCCAAAATAAGGACATGTCTAGGCACTGTTGCTTCGCGACGTCATCACATAAATGTGAATCGTCTGGGTTGATTACTCGAACGACTACAAAGAACCATGCTGTGACACCAAGATGCAGGGGGAAATGCACATATGTGACGTTGGCATATATCCGCATGAGACTCAAGTTCCGCGCAATCACACCAATGAGACTGTTTTTCAAGTAAGAACATGAATATGACAGGGGACGAGGAACGCACCCGAATATTGATACAGCGAAGAGAAACATTTCCACCAGACCACTGATTATGAACACAGCTTTAAACCTTGGGCTCATGTTATGGTTTACTGGCGAAGACGTTTCTGAGTGAGGTTTCGGGTTGCATCTTTCCTACTAGGTACCCACCTGAAATTTGATACCACAAGGCGAGAGAAAGAAGAGCGGAAAATATTGTCCCAAAGACGGTCATGACAGTTACACCAACTCGAGCAGGGATACAACAACAGGACCCAGACTGTCCGAAAAACAGTTTTCCATAGCCAAACGACATTGTGTATCACTGAATATCACAATGAATAAACAACACGATGGCTTATAAAGGACTAGAAATCAAGTAGGCGTATGGGTACAGGCAATAGACACTTGTCACGATATTCACTCCAATGATACACCATACAGCAACAGATACCTGTACTCCATCAGGTGATTGTACAAAGTTCTGTTCTAGTTTCCAATAGACCTTTAACACTGAATCCGAGGCTTGGCTTAGGTTGTCGGATGCAATAGGCAGCGTCGAGGGTCTATCATCATCATTTGACGATTCTAACGTTGGCGGAGATCAATTTGACAACTGCATCCTCTATACAGTATCGAAATCCCAACAACATGCGCATCGCTAATTTTCATCTTTCTTCATACCCGTTGGAAGCAACCTCCAAGTATATTGGACTCACCACACTAGAAAAACTCTTTACACACTACTTGTCTACTCTGATCAGGGGATGAGTCATGTATTTTGATCCGGAGCATGAGTATGTTGCTGTACTCATAGACCAGCAGAGAACCCACATACTTTTCAAGCTATTCAACAGACTGAAACAATAACATTGTACTAGACTTGGAAAATGTGCAATGGATATAGATTCTTCCACATGTGTAATTTACACACAAGGACAATGCATCAAAAAAGGTCAATTAAGACAAGTAGTTAGATTTAGGACTTGAACTTACACAAGTTTTAATTGGATACAAAATTTCCAGTTAAACAATTGGACAAACATTTTATACTAAACAGACTGGCACCTGGCTTAGACTCTTAGAACCTTTTTTTGTAAATAATTGATCTTTTGATCTTGAGGTTATATCCAAACAACTGCCTGGCCTTTCCAAAATCCCAATCCCTATACCATTTTGTACCCTTCTACTTGTTCTTAGAACCTGCATTATCTATGGACTCACTTCCCATGGAAAAATCGGATGTCATGGATGTTGACGACGACAGTAGGGCAGCTTCCTCCAAATCTAAAAGTGTCCGTGCACGCGCCCAGTCGGTCCCATATAATCCAATCATACCAAATTATACCGTTGGCTACGTTTACTCGTCGGAAATGACTATGCATCTCAAACTGGGTGATGACCCTCACCCAGAACAGCCCTTGCGAATAGTTCGGATTTGGAAAACACTCGTAGAACAAGAATACACCAAGAAAATGCTCTGGTTACCGATTCGAACTGTCAGGAGAGAAGAAGCACTGTTGGTTCACACTGAGGACCATTGGGACAAAGTGCAAGCCATACAATGTAAGCTGCTTGTGCAAATCCTCTGATATCGAATCTGTGTTCCAACTTTTGATTAGACATGGAAGATCAACAAATTGTTGATTCTGAGGCCTATTATGAACAATTATCACTCTATGTCATGGCAGGAACCACGAGAGCTGCCCTGTTGGGTTGTGGTGGTGTCATTGAAGCAGCTCTGGCTGTTGCACGGGGTAAACTAAAGAAAACTTTTGCTATTGTCCGACCTCCTGGACACCATGCGGAACCAGATGAGCACATGGGATTCTGCTTCTTCAATAATGTTGCTGTTGCTGCTCGTGTCGTCCAACAGATGACGTCCATTAAAAAAATCTTGATTTTGGATTGGTAAGCTTTACATATGGATGTCTGGAAGAGATACACTCATCAAACTTTAGGGATGTACACCATGGTATGATGGGAATAGCTTTTGACCGATTCTATTGAATACATTATCAGGAAACGGTACACAAAGAGCGTTCAATGATGACCCTTCTGTCCTCTATATCTCCATCCACCGTTATGAACAAGGAAACTTCTACCCTACTGGTCCCTTTGGTAGTCTGCAGTCATGTGGAGAAGACGAGGGATTAGGCTAGTAGGTTGGAGATGGTGTATATGAACATTACTGAATATTTTTCCCTTTTGCTATAGTTCCGTTAACATCCCATGGCCATGCGCAGGAATGGGCGATGCGGACTATATCTATGCATTCCAGAAGATAGTCCTGCCAATCGCGATGGAATTTTCTCCTGAGCTGATCATTAGTATGTTTTCTTGCTGATGCTCGGCGTATATCATTGTCTGAAGCAATATTCAGTTTCGGCTGGGTTTGATGCCGCAGCAGGTGACGAACTTGGAGAGTGCTTGGTCTCCCCTGCCGGTTATGCTCACATGACACACATGTTGGCCGGTTTAGCCAATGGTCGCATGGTAGTCGCTCTCGAGGTTAGTACCATACTTCTCAGAGCATGCGACAGTGGTTCAACATTTCTTCCCAACAAAGGGTGGTTATAATCTGGATTCCATCGCAGTTTCAGCTTTAGCTGTTACCAGAATTTTATTAGGGGAGGCACCTGATCAGCTAGCTTCCTGTACGGTCTGTGAGGAGGCTACTGAGACAGTCTGGCAAGTGGCGAAGGAACAGAGTAAATACTGGAAGAGTGTGGAACCTCGTGCTTGTGAACCTCGTGAAGGTTTGTCATATCTCTTGCGTAGTGGAACCTAACTTCTTGTTTCTCGCATCAGAATATGAAGATACTGCCGTTTCATTACCTGGTAAGAGTTTTCCACTAATGGCAGTAATTTTGATAGAAGATGCTTTAGATATCCTCAAATCATACCGCCAGCAACATATGTGTGCAAAGCTAGGATTGTTACAAATTCCGCTGCCCAAAAAGGAATTGGAACTGCGATTACCTTACCAATTCTTGTGTAGGTACGATTTGAACTAACCTTGGTTTGTTTTTCTGCGGACTGAATTTGACTAGCAAGGACTTGTTTGGAAATGAAAAACTTGTTGTGTTCGTTCACGAATTGTGAGAAGTTTTATCCAGTCAATTTCTGGGCGGTGATAGTAACATTTCATCAAGTGGGAATCTTCGCTTTGAATTGGAATCTTCCACTACCTGTGATCCTAATCTAGAACGATCTTACCTAGTAGGTGTTCTTTAACTTGGTATCTGCAAATGTTTGATTTTCTTAGATCGATTTTTCAACGAGTCTTGTCGAATGGGTCAAGACCGACGGGTATTCTCTCGTGGATGCTAATTTATATCCCAAATCTTCATCTGTTGTCATGTCCACTGTGAGTTTTCAAACTTTGAGGGAAGAAATATCTGCTTACCTTCCGGTCTTCAGCGCACAAAAACTACGGATGATTACATCCTTGATACCCTTATCTACATCTGGGACAACTATATTCAGTTTGTCAATCATCTTGAATTCTGATCTCCTTTTCATGCCTACCTGAAGGCTTTGTGGGGCGAAGGAAGTCATCCTAATCGGTCACGGTCCTGGATGTCACTCTCTTGTTCGTTTGATGGAACGTCGACGTGTGTATTTCTCGTCTTTCCGTGGTGAGATTTTGAAATTGAGTTTGTTTGATAGCTTTCGGCATCTCGAAATGTGTAAAAGCTGTGATTCAAATTGTAGGACCGCAAAAATCACCTGGAGTTCCCATATCATCCGACGAAACTCGCAACTGGTATCGGAAGGTATGCATTGAGCTACATCAGGAATGCAACTTGGTTCATCAGTTTATAGCATTCCTTTGTAATCGTCCCAACAACGCATCCCATTCTCAGTCCCGACACAAAGGCTAAGGATTTGCGAAAACATGGGACTATCATACCCATCGGTTTGTCTTCACCTGAATGTTGACCTATGGATCTGTTTACTCACCTCGTGTAGAGGAAACTCGGCAAATGAAACTACTCATCACTGGCTTACCAGCAATCCAGGAAATTGTCAAGACTGTAGTAACAGCTCCAGAACCTACTACCCCTGTGGTAGCGAGAGGTAAACCACTGGCTACCAAAGTCACCGCATAATTATGCTATATATTCGAGTTCGTCACGCTTTCAAATCGCTTTCTGGGTTCAACTGTGTATTCTTAATCTTGGGATATGTACGATGATATTCAGAGTAAATCAATAGTTTTCCTACTTGCGGATATGATGGCAACTGGTTTGCCTTCAAAACTCAAAAAGCCACCATTCGCTACTGCAACAAGATCAGAGTTACCGTTCTTCACACCTAAGAGTTTCCCCAGATTCGTGGAAGCTAAAGCAAGTGCCTGCTCGTAAGAAACATCACTTTGGCCTGCCTCTAGAGCTACCTAGAAATTCTATTCAGCTCATCATGCCAACCTGAGATCTCAGGATTCATCTCACCCAGCATCAAAGCGGATATTCCTCGCACTCCAAGACTCTTCAATACCAATTCCAACAGTTACATTGTGTCGAATGAGGGTACTCAGCGCATTTTCTTTAGTAAGAGGGGGTCCAGGAAGAATCCTCTTTGATTTCCAGGCATAGGGGAAAGGTCGAACAGGGCGCAGAATGACACCGATATCAGCTCGTCCAATCTCACTTGCGAGGATGTGAGCCTCTGATGCGCCTACAAAAGTAAACTGAAGTTGTTTTCCTCCATCGAATTCAATCTCCTGCTTGAGTTTTATCAAAGTTGCCATGATATCTGCACTATCAACATTGATGACCAATGGTATTTCGCCCTGATTTATGAATTGGATTGGGTTGTCAGAGTCTTTACATAGACTTACCTTGGATACTAAACCAAATGCCTCACCGAGAGCGCCTCGGCCCTCACCATGAAGAAGACGACGAAGCAAGCCAATTTGAGTACTTACGCTTGGCCTGTTGTAAGCACCAATATTAATATGCATAGCAGTCTCTTCTTGGATTAAAGCTCCTTCGGAAAGCTTGTGGAGCGCCCCGGTTGAGAAAGCGACTCCGAGCCCAGAGAGGAAGGCAGAAGAGATTGGGGAAGAGATGCCCATTGTCACACCAGCACGGTAAGCAAGTCTGAGTAGGCAGATTCGTCAAAAAGATAAACGCTCGAAGAACGATCCTCATACTGGGCATCACGGGAGCTATATTGGAGTCCGTCGACAGCACGAATAAGGCCGCCATCACCTCCGACGATTTCAGGTACATCACTCGTGAGAGGGTCAAAGACAGGACCGTCCTCAGTAGTTGGTTCCTGTTGGATGTCTTGGAGACCCAAAGGACTGCCAAAGCTTGTCAGGGCGGGCCTGTCGGTAATGAGTTAAGGATACCGTAAAGATCCCGAATTGCTTACGCAATGCTTCCGCCATGCAAATCAACAATTTTAAGGTTTTCAATTTTTGCCTTACTAGTCTTACCACAAACACCGTTACCCAGCACAACACAACGAACTTCACCATCTTCGACCAAGACAATGCCTGACTTGCGCTCATCAGAGAAGATTCGGTCAACGTTACCGTCTTCTGAAGACATATGTACTTGGCCTACGTTGGTGAAGAGAACAGGCTGGGATTTGACTGACTGGGGAATGAGGGGTGGTAATCCATCATACTTGACGGCAAGTCGTGCTCCCTCATCAAAATTGGGTGTCTTGGGAGCTTGTTGAACATGAACGGGCTTCGAGACAACATGTGGGTTGTCAAGCTGTGCGATACCGTCAATGAAGACTTGTCGAGGCGCTGCACCAAGCGCGAGGGGATGACTATCCCAAACAACAATGTCTGAGACCAAAAGGTCAGTTGCGTATACCGAGAACCATGATGAACGTGCAACTGACCAGCGTCATGGCCAGTCTTGATGAATCCTATTCTGTGGTCCAGCCCCATAATCATGGCTGGGGTGGAGGTCACAGATGCCAAAGCCAGGTTCGAAGCCAAGCCATAAAAATGAGCTTGCTGGGCTTCAAATATCAGGTGCCTCGAGTTGAGAACGAAGTGGTCACTCTGGATACAATATATGAAATGCGCCTATTGTACAAGGTCTATGGCGCACCTTCATAGCAACATGGAATCCACGATCTGCCAGAATACGAGGCGCAAACTCGGAACCCCGATAGGCCTCACGTTTGTATCTGGCATTGGTAGCGAAAAGTGCAATGCCCGGTGTCTTACCTACATCAAAATGGCTCAGTAAATTGACAAATTTTGATATTGAAAGTCATACCATATGCTTTCTTGAGTAGATCAGGTACCAGATAAGTTTCATGTGCATGATGGAAAGCAGCAACTGAGAATTTAAATTCATTGGTGAGCTAGATCAGTATGATTGGATAGTTCTCTTAGAAAATAAGGATCATGAGTACATACCCGAACCATAGCATCTAGGTCGACAGCCTCATAGCAGTGATTGTGAACCTGGCTCATTGTTAAGACGCCTTAATAGTATAGACAGGTTCAAAGGCCAACCTTGACATGACCTCGTAGGACATCAACTAGCGCCTCCCATTGCAAACTTTCAGGAAATGAACCAAGATCCTTCCATTCTTCCATTAAGACTTTTTCACAATACGCGTCCTGTTCGCCTTTGACCGTTCGTGCGTTATTGTATCTGTATATCGCAATCAGCTGCTTGAAAAATCAGACCAAGATGCTGCTTACGCTTCTCTGAAGGCCCAGTTGGTGTCCATACGAGTCCCAGAGTAGACACTGCCTAAAGATGAGAGTAAGTGTACGCCACTGCAGCACGAAATATGCTTACTCGGGTTTTCACCTGATGGTCATGACACAAGATAAACAAAAAAAGTACTTCTTAGTGCTGAATCCACGTACCACAGGCATGCCTATAAATAATGAAATATCTTTCCGGAGCATGACCATGGAAGAACTCACTTCATTTGGCGCCATCGAGGAGGCAAGGATGGATCGACTCGAGTTCCGTTAATGGTGAATGGGGGTTCAAGCAACATGGAGCTTGTAGAGCGTTCCTGAGTGGGCCTCAGTTTGATCGGGAACGCCTGTCCACCTGGAAAAGCCTTGACGAAAGCCAAGGATGTTCTGAAAGGGATTCTTACCAATGGCATCTGCAGATCCGGGCAGTATATTTGCCGTAGTAAGCCCACCAGAAATTGATAGTTGGTAAGAATCGTCATGAGTGTTCAAACCATCCATGCTGCGAAGCCAGGGAAGGGCAAGGCCTTTCAAGGAATTAGTGTCATCAGCACCCTGAAGTTCAGGTGCACTGCCAACTCCAATATGAGAATGAATATCGACTAATCTGGAGAAAAGACATCACGTTCTGAAGTCCTCAAGATATCCAAGTGTCAGCAGCTCACCCAGGCGTCACCCATGCTCCATTTACATCGAGAGTAACAAGACCTAAAAAGCTGCTAAGATAAGACAAGTCGAGATTCCCGATGGCCTGGATAATGCCACGATCGACAAGAATATCTCCTCTAACAACTTCGAACCCAGAAACACCTCCAGTCCAGATAGTCGCATTTCTGATCATAGTGGGGGGCGTTCCGGCCTCATAACGGTCTGAAATTGTGCGGTCGTAGAAGTCATTGGGAGGGCCAGCAGGCATCCTCAGCTGTCTGCATCGAGCCCGCAGTTCTGGCGCGTTCTGAGGCACGGACTGGAAGCGCACAAAGTCGCGGGCAGTGGTGACGAAGAGGTACGAAATGGCAAGACATGATGACCACAGGAGTATGGACACCAAGGTATAG
>Ga0154005_100048_pt1 | contig 70242 bp, 91 predicted proteins | sample TSFL089MetaG_FD_104698 | JGI IMG/M metagenome (GOLD analysis project Ga0154005, IMG submission 104698) | Attine ant fungus gardens microbial communities from Florida, USA - TSFL089 MetaG | ecosystem: Host-associated > Fungi > Mycelium > Unclassified | place: USA: Florida, Lake Talquin State...
ATATACAGGAAATGATGGTCTGTGCACCTGGACAGAGCATCACATGTTCTACTGCCTATTGTTCTACATATGGCAGTCCTTTTGTGTCTAAAATAGCGATAACTTAACCATATAAGGGGCTGTTCTTGTTGTATTCAAGGATTGATGTGCATCTATGGGTAATAGATCAGTGTCATGCCAAACCTTGAGGTCCTTGTATCTCCACAGAATCTTATCGCCCTAAGGTCTATTTATAGTCGTCAGAAGCGTATTGAAGAGAGCTTCCATGTGCACATGGAAGTGAACGTCCGTGTTTGGCGGTTCCCAAGATATCTGCCGATCAGTGTCCAGCACTGATTAACTGATATCTCGATGAGTACTGATTGCTTTGACACATTTTGGGCATCGTTTGAAAGGTCTTCATGAGGGCTTTCAGACGCATCTTAGACCGTGGGAATCGTGCAAGTATCCGTGGAGTTATGGCCGAATGAAGTTTGTGACACACTCTTAGTTGAAGTTGACAAAGAGAACTCGTTAGAGTTCTCGCTAATTGGTCTAGCTACTTATACACAAATCAGTATTTACTAGTATTTGTCTACTTGAATTATCTCACAGACTCCTTTTGAGTCATAATGTCCTGCACACTTCAAACTATTACATAATAAATGAAAAAGAAAAAGAAATAAAATATTCCGCTGCTGCAGATCCTCTAGCTCGCTTGCTGTTTTATTATAAGTGTATTGGTTCTGTCTAACAAGAACTGCTCTTTTTTCCTTTCCCCCAGCCAGTAACATGTATTAATTGTGTAGTCTTGACATCTACAGTTGGGATTGGCACACATGAGTTGTTGTTTTTCCCTTGCATTGTATGTGTTTGTTTGAAAGGCTGTAATTGAACAATGTGAGTTAGTGGGGCAGTTGTGGCTTATTCTCAGCCATCAGACTTACAATTGGGATACTGTTTTACTGACTGGGATATCTTTATATAAGGACATGACAACAGGGTTCCAAGAACTTGAAAGCGAGTTCAGGAGAATGGTTTTGAAGATTAAAAAAAGACTGTAATTAGGCACCATGGAATAATTCGGTGAATTAGAAAAGAGAGATGTCAAGTATAAATCATTGTTGATAGATAGCATATGACATCATAGTATACATATCATTCTCGATTGTGATAAGTTTGAGGTTATACATCTTATGCTTTCTGTACTGGTAAAACTTTACATGATAATGATCCAATCAACACAACGCAGAGATGAATCCATCCTTATATTAGATTGAATTAGAATGATGAGTTAGCCCTAGAATTTGAAGCTGGGGAAGCAAGACGAGAGGGCGAGAGAAGAGGAAGACTGACTGGTGAAGAAGAGTTTCGAGCTCTTTGATCCTCCTTGCCTTGCTTTCGTTAGATTTTTGAAGTGCAAGCAGCTTTCTCTCCAGCTTCTTGACATATTCGGGGACAGCGATAAGACTCGAGATGAGGGACTGTATTTGGTCAGCATTGAGATTTGATGGATCGGCGGCATCTTGTGGCAGGAGATGGGCGGCAACCTGGTCTGGGCTGGAGGGGGGGTCGTAGGTGGTAGTTGGGAGAGCGTCCTGGATGGCTTTGAGGCGTTTTGCCTTGTCCATGGATGCTGAGTCAGCAAGAGAACACTTTGCACAGTACGATGGTGCACACGAGAACCGAGTATTTTGGGCCTGAGCCGGGGAGGATGGCAGGGCTAGTGGTGGAGGTTATTGAGATGGAAGGGGTGTATATGATCTGGGTTGGGGTTGGGGAGAGCGAGGGAGAGGCGGGGCTGGCAACGACAAAAGGACGGCTGACAGGGGACTGGGCGTACGCGATGAGGAGTGGAGGGACACGGCTGTACGGGGGGGATAGTGCGCTGGGGCTGGCGCAGCGGCTAGGTGAGGGAATTAAATAGGTGGTGGGGTGGCAGTGCTGACGGGAACAGCGACTCGACTGGAGGCGGGGGTGTTTGTGAGTGCGGATGTTCCCGGGCCGCTGATGGGGGCGGCAGAGAGAGTGATAGGGCGGATGTTCCCGGGCGGGAGTTGCCGAAGATAAGCGGGATCTGCCGGGTGGCAAGAGGAGTGATAATAAATTGATTGTCGGTTTGTGTATGTCTGCGTTTCGCGCTGTGCACTCTTTGCTGGATCTCTGCCCACGGCCAGATGCAAGTGCGTTCACACGGAGGCTCAGCGCAGACGGGGTCTATCTCTCTGTGTGTCCTTTTTTTCCCTCTCCATGTCCTTTTTCTCAGTCTCTCCTGCACAGCCCCTTCGCCAGCTTTCCACCCATCTCATTGAGACCTATTCCATCTGCAACCCCTCGTTCAGCTATCTGACAGCCCACAACCCCCGTCGAGTTCTCACAAAACCCAGCAAGGCTGCCCACAACGATGGCTACGACAACGAAGACTACGACTACATCCTCTACGTCAACGACTGCCTCGGCTCAGACGACGCCCACAAGTCCCCTCTCTCCTCCTCCTTCGCTTTAAACCTCTCACTACTTCCCCTAGGTATCTCATCCTCGACATCCTTGGTCAGGGCACCTTTGGTCAGGTCGTCAAATGCCAGAACATCAGAACCCATGAGATCGTCGCCGTCAAGGTCGTCAAGAACAAACCTGCCTACTTCAATCAGTCCATGATGGAAGTCACCATCCTCGAGCTCGTCTGTCTCTCGTCCTCCATCCCATCTACCCCTTTTAATCCCCCTCCTCATCCCAGCTGAACAAGACTTTCGATCCCACCGACGAACACCACATCCTCCGCCTCCGTGACTCTTTTATCCACAGAAACCACCTCTGTCTCGTCTTTGAGCTCCTCTCCTCCAACCTCTACGAACTCATCAAACAGAATCAGTTTCAGGGTCTCAGCACCCAGCTCGTCAAAGTCTTCATGGCTCAGCTTCTCGATGCTCTCACCGTCCTCAAGGAAGCACGACTGATCCACTGCGACCTCAAACCCGAAAATATCCTCCTCAAATCACAAGTGGTATCTCTCTTCCTCTTTTCTCACACACACATCTCCCCTCACACAGCTTGCAGTCTCCCCAGATCAAAGTCATCGATTTCGGCTCCGCTTGTCACGAGCGACAAACCATCTATACCTATATTCAGTCTCGCTTTTACCGCTCGCCAGAAGTCTTACTCGGTATGTCCTACACTTCCGCCATTGATATGTGGTCTTTGGGTTGCATCGCCGTCGAGCTCTTCCTTGGCCTGCCCCTCTTTCCCGGCACAAGCGAGTACAACCAGTTGTCCAGGATCATCGACATGCTCGGGTCCGTCTCCCCCTCTTCTTGCCTACCATCTCTCATTTCCACAAAGCATGCCTCCTTTGAGCATGCTCAATACAGGCAAACAGGTTTCCCAGTTTTTTGATTCTTACCAAGTCTGGAACACTCATACCAACCAAAACGAACGCAAGTACAAAATGAAAACCATGGACCAGTACGCTAGGGAACATGGAACCCACGAACAACCCGGTAAACACTACTTCAAGGCCAATACTCTCCAGGATATCATCAACACAGCTCCTATCCCTCAAGTAAAATCTTCAAGCAGGAGTTCGGGCAACGAGCTTGACAAAGGTATTGTCGTCTTTAACTGCACATACACGCACACAAGACGGACCGATTGACACAGAAATGGCAAATCGTGCTGCTTTTATTGACTTTTGTCAGGGCCTTCTAACATTGAATCCCGTTACCCGATGGACTCCTCAACAAGCACGTATGCATCCCTTTATTACTGGCGAAAAATTCACCAAACCTTTTGTCGTAAGTTGGTCTTTCCACGCCTGTTTTTTCTGATATCACCCTGTACAGCCTGATAACCCAATCGTCGTTTCACATCCCCACCTCATACCTGGCTCAGTCATGGTAGATACATCAAAGAGACCTTACGGTGGTCTTGTCCCCTCTCAACCCAAAGGGCAACGAGCTTACTATGATGCGGCTGCATATAACCACCAGTTGGCGCAGCACCAAGCGTATACCACTCAAGCAGCAACACAGGCAGCACAGGCAGCACATACGACTCGCAATCCATACATAGTCCTTCATCCTCCAGTCCATCCACAACAGGCACAAGTACCTCCTCCCCCTCCTCTTTCTCAACCACCCCAGAACTCGGGTGCGTCATATCAGAATCCACCCGACGTGAACCTGTCAAGCGTGGCTAGTCTTGGCGGATACCCACCGCATCAGATGCATGTACACTCAGGGTATAGCAGCGGTCCATCCGGGCCTCAAGCAAGGCAACATCAAAATCCCAACATTGGCGGTGGGCAAAATACATCATACGGTGCACCATCTCAAGCGCATTTGAATCCTGTTTCGGCACCAAATTCGAGTTCTTCGAATCGAACACGCGCAAACACAATCAGTCAGATGGATACCATACCTCCTGCTCTTGCGCGTTTGCAACATATGAACCAAGATGTTATCAGTGGACGAAATGCGCTTACACCTGTGCTTAATCGAGATGATGCGATGAGAGAATGGGAGAGGAGGCAACAGGGTGGGAGAACTGCTCAAGTACCGGCATATCCTCAACTTGAATATCTCCAGCAACAAGCCGAGATGGCCGTGATCGGTGGTCATGCATGGGCGAATACTCTACCCCCTGTTGCTACAGGTGGTCATCCTCTTGTGCAGTTGAATCATGCCGGACACCGATACCCCCCTCCTCAACCGAGTAAATTGCCTCACTCGTATCATCCACCACCACAGACACCAACTTCTACCACGGCTGGTCCTGCGCCTGCGATTTTGGTAGATGACGAAACGGGAAACAGCAATGCGACCGTGAGGAGGGATGCAATTTTGTCCAATGTGAGGAATGCCGCTAGGGGTGATGTTGGTCCTCGACAGACGCCCTCAGGTAGCGTATACGGGGCGGGAGGCCAGATGCAGCTTTCATCGTCGATGAATGTCTCAAGTCCAGTAACCTATTCGGGTCCCATGATGAATCGTTATACTGCTACATATGGTGGATCTTCAGCTCAACCCCAAAACGCACAGCAAAATCAACAGCCGAATTCAAGTGCTGGAGGTTCTGGTGGTGTATTTGATTCGATGGACAGAAGATCAGATCTTGGTAACATGTTTGTCCCTATGCAACCAGACAACTACCATCAACCCCCACCCTCTCAACCACAGCAACCACAGCAGCCACAACAGTCTCTACAGCCACATGGTGGACCAGGATCAGGGTCTAGAGCTCCGCAGCAGATAGTACCTTCGTCGTTCTATGGAACCGGAATTGTGCCCAACGTTGTGTCTCCCTCTTCAGCTTCTCAGGTTCCCGTCCAAGGACAATCAGGGGCAGGAGGAGGTTCTACTGTACTCAGGAATCCATTCACGAGTATGCCAGTATCTGATCCTAGTGTTGTGAATTTGGGAGGGAAACCACAGGATGTGCGGAGAGGGAGTGGCATGGATGTTTGGCCCAGGTAATGGGAGCACCTTGATTGGTTTTTTTTGAGCTGTGGACTGAGTTTACTCTCGATTATGAAAGTAACAGAATGTCGATGCGTTACTTCCACTTTTTTCTCTATTTGTCCCTCGCTCTTACAGGATATCTTTTTTTAACGACGCTAGCAGTCCAATGACCTGAATGACTTTTTCATATTCAACTCCTATCCAGTAAATGCTGACAATGATCTATTATCCTATTTGCTTTCATTCGACGTGCGCGACGATAAGCAGGTTACAGATCTAAATGTATGTGTGGGTGACATTCCTTTGAAAGTCCTTTTTCACAGTTTGTCAAACATTTCTTCGATTTCCCAAGCGCCAGCCCAATACTGAATTTGACATTTGAGACCTTCTTTTTGTGCTTCTTTTTCAATACGTTTTGAGAGTCCGCGGTGGACTCTGCAGAAAACGGTGTCTTGATGACGAAGGCGGAGGATGGGGCAAAAGTCGTTTGATCCGTCGCCGATGTAGATGATGCGATCAAAGATGTGATTGTGACGGTTGAGGAAGGCTGTTAATTCTTCACCTAGTGTTATTCCCTTCCTCCTCAGAAAAGAAAAAGAATGACAGTGGACTGATACATTTACCTTTACACATGTTTGGGCTACACCCGATTTGACATGTATGTTGATGAGGAGAAGAAGGAGGGATACGACGATCGAGTTTTAAAAGGTCACCTTGCCATGTTGCTGGGTTGGTGATGATTTCGGTGAAGAGGTTTGAAAGCGGTTGTGGTGGTGGCTGTGGTGGTTGTGGTTGTAGTTGTAGTTGCGGTGGTTGTGATTGAGCTTTGGAGTTGAGGATGGTGGAGATGAAGATAGAGTTGGAGTTGGAAAGACAGAGAAAGGTGGATTTGCCTTTGGAGTGGAGGATGGTGATGGCTCGGGTCATAGCTGGGTGCTGTTTTTTTGAAAATCCATTGGTGGGTTGAGAGAGGGGATAAAGGAAGGAATGGAACTAACGAATGGCATGATGCGAAGACTGTGTTCGATTTGTTCGCGTGTGATTCCACGGGAATGAGCTTCACGAAGAGATTGAGCACTTTTTTGGCATTGAAGGGGTTCATTTGTGTGTGTATGTGTGAGAGAAGAGACATACACGAGATCCGTCCATTGTATCTCATTTTTGAGATTTTTCATTTTACGACGAAGGTCAGGTGCAAGGACCTCGAATACCCATCTGTCTGTATCTTGGTCTGCCATTGACCTAAAGCCGAAGATGTCGTTTTTTTTCCATCGAAAGTTGGTTTTTTTATAAGGATAGGTGAAAAAAGTGCGTTACCAGTCAAAGTCAAATATGATCAGTTGCTGGTTGATGGACATGGTGGTGGTGGTGGTGAAGAGAACAAGGGGTGTCTTATTTTTTGTTCTAATAGATGATAGACTATCAGACTATCAGTGAGTATTAGATATTAGCACCAATCGGTCGTTGGTGAAGTAGGTCAACTTTTATAGCTTATATAATATATGCATTCATTTGTGCTAACTTGCTTTTTTTTCAATGCCTACTATAGTGTGTACGGCAAAGGTATCCTGCAAAAAGCTACCAGGCCTGCTTGAACTCACCGATTCCCATCTCCAATGGACCCAAGAAAATAGTACATCACCATCGATACACATCCCTAGGACTGAGTTGTCTTGTAAGTCGCACAAAATGACACTGCTTATTTGTTTGTTTTTTACTTTGGGAGCTTACATGCTTTTTCCCCTCCCTTCTCTTCTTGGTAGCATTGTTTTGTAGCAAAGAAGGTGCACCTCAAGTCAGACTCAAAGTCGCGTTGTTTACAGATGAAAACGGTCATAATTTCACGTTCGTCTCGCCTAATGCTCGCAACGAAAGGGAAAAGTTTAAGAAAGAGTTGACTGGTATCGTTTCCGTCAACAAAACTGCTGCCGAAGCTGGATCCCGAGGGTCTCCACCTGTTCCTATAACTCCTTTGACCAGTACTACTCCTACGCACAAGACGTCGAATTTCAATGCACCAACACCACGTGTCCTTGGTCGTGTTCCTCTCTCTCAACATCCTCTTCTTCCTCTTCCTCTTTCCCGAGCTGCGTCTGTCACGAGTGAAAAGCGAGCAACTACACCTGTTATTGATCATGCCAAGGACTTCAAGCTTCGCAAAAGAGTCCTTATGAGTAATTCGGATCTGGCAACTCTGCACAAGGACCTCGTCATCGGTGGTCAAATTACAGAAGCAGAATTCTGGGACGGGCGAGAGGTATTCCTTTCTAAGCCAACTATCATTTGTTGGGGTAGTTTACATGTGTGCAATTTTTTTTGAATAGCACCTATTGCTGGCACAAGCTGCAACAGACAATCAACAGAAGGGTAAACCCGGGCAATTAGTCGATCCTCGCCCAGAAACCGTAGAAGGTGGAGAAATCAAAATTCGAATCACACCCCAACTTGTCCATGATATCTTCGACGAATACCCTGTAGTGGCGACAGCCTATAGTGAGAACGTGCCGAACAAAGTGAATATTTGACGTGATTCCTAATAGGTGAATTAACCATCAGCTGACTGACGTTTCTCTCTCTTTTTTGGCAGCTCACAGAAGAACAGTTTTGGAAACGTTATTTTCAGTCTAAACTATTCAATGCACATCGAGCTTCTATTCGGTCGTCTGCTGCTCAACATGTAGTGAAAGATGATGAGATATTCGATAAATACTTAGAGAGAGATGATGATGGTGAGCCGGTATTGAAGTCTCCTACTTTACTGTAATCACTCACTTCAACTCATAATAAAGAATTGGAGCCTCGGCGGCAGAGGTCAGATCCAGTACAGGCTTTCATTGACCTTGCCGCTACCATAGAAGATCATGGAGAAGTAAACTATCACAAATCTAACTATTTTCAACTCCGTGTGGCTTATCATGAGACTTTTGCTCTAGACCGGTAATGAAAAGGATATAACGATGCAAGCAGGTCGACAAAAAGGTGCTCTTCCCTTAATTCGCAAGTTCAATGAGCATTCCGAACGGTTATTGAACTCTGCTTTGTATGCCCATGTTACACCGTTCACTCTTTGTTGGCAAGTTTTCGTTGATGACCGTCGATCATACAGGGGGGAAGTACATCCGACAAAACGCCGCAGACTAGACCCAGGAGAAGTGAGGAGACCGGTATTTCTCCTCCGCAGAACTGAGTTGTCTAAACCCTCCAATCTCTGTAGGATCCATACTCATGTATAGAATATGACGACCTCCGTAACGATGAAGCATCGGCGGGCATTCTGCTAGAAATGAAAGACAGGCAGAGATATTTCGAAGGACAAATGGCAAATCGGGCTATGGAAGATGCAGCTGCCAACAAGGTGTATACTTCCCCAAACCATTTTCCCCCTCGAATCTATGTGCTCATCGTCATTTCCACAGAGTTTAGATCACCAAACTATTCTTAACGAGACAAAGCTCTGTTTGCGAAATTGGGATACGAACCTGACTGAAGTCAGTCTTCCAAGCAACTCCTCTATCTATCACCGTGCAATGTGTACTGATGGGGTTGGTCTTAGCTCAAAATCGAGCGCAAGGCAGGGGATAGCGCTTTGATAAGTATGACGCAAAATGTGGCAGCATTACTTGATGTCAAGTCACGAAAAAGTCTGTGTTCATATAGACATTGATTTTCTCACCATCTATTTGTCGCTTGGGCAAAATGCCCTTCCCCCTCCCAAAAGAGTCTCTCTCTCTCTTCTCTCTTCCTACAGTATCCTTGCTGACCTTGGATTTCCCCTCCCTTCTCTAGGTGATATTCCAGAGGGGTTATTCCAGCAGATGATTACATGTCAAACAGCAGCCAACGAGTTTCTTCGCCAATTTTGGTCAGCAATATATCCCTCACCGGTCGATTCACAATCCATCTCCTCAATTGCCACACCTGCCCAAAGAGCCTTAAAAGCTGCTAAGATGGTCGGCTACCTCTCCAGAACTCCAGAAAAAGTAGAAGCACTCGTGCGCATGGCCCAACAACATGGTGTCAATGGATCAAAAGTGGAAACGGTAAAGACATCTTTATATATTTGGATCTTTTTTTTAGTTCCTTTCACCTCATGATTCTCTCTTGGTTTGTTTTCTAGGCTATGAAGCCCATGTTGAACGCTGTTGACCGGGCCCTCAATTTCCAGCGCAACAAGAAGTCGTTATGATTCACGACAGCCCACTAACTTGGTGTCTGCATAAGATGATGCATTGGTCTCTCACAGCACTCGTTGATTCCCTTTGACCAAGCTCCATATTTTTCATCTGTATTAATTGTATAACTTAGATACACGTCCAAAGGATGTAATTAGAAACTGAAACTACACAACATACAAAATACAAAGCAAGTGGAGTTGAGCTACAGGTATACAAGATAGAGTGAAATGAGCGAATGGAAAGAGGTCATGATCCATATGGTCGAGGTGACTTCTGTAAGTGTTTACCGGAAGAAGTCGTACATTCGTATGTTGTGTACATAACTAGCATATGCAGAAAGAGCGCGTAACAAACGAAGAACATTCGCGCCCGGCGATTTCCCAAGATTGATCTTGTCAGAAGGAGAACGCCCCTTTCGACAGGGTTCAGATTATGGTATGCTCGTGTTGCTTCCTGTAGGTGATGTAAATAATCCAGGGGGAGAAGCGGAATCAATAGAAGTCGCCAACAATGAAGCTTTGCGTTGTGAACAAATCAAGATAACGATGTCAGATCGAAAAAGCCACGCGACTGAATCACGGGCATCAAATGCCAATACTCTGGAATCTTAAGTAGGGTGCTGAACAAAGAAGTTGCGCCGGATTCTCCCATCGCAAGAGACAAAATTTAAATTGGCAAATATCAGTGGATTCACTCACCCTCCCTCTGAATGCCTCAAACGGATTCATAGCCTCCTCGTATCTTGCTCTATATGTGCTCAAGTCATCCCGGCCAACTGGAGCAGGAAGAGGATCGAGCTGGGATACAGGAGGGCGAAATCCGGCCTCTTCCCTATAGCTCTGCATATATCTAACCTTCTCATAAAGCTTGAGATTGTCAGCCTGCAGACTTTTGATCTCTACCCGTAGTTCTGAGATGATCTGGTATTGTTTGCGTGATTCCTGTACAAACGAATGATATTAACACACATGACAGAAGACAGAATAGAAGAAGTCCTCGCTAGTCAGGAACTGCGCAATATCAGCGCAGAAGGCAGGAAATTGATTAGACTGTTGAAAGTGTCACGCGGTACTGACCTCTTCTAGCTCGGCATTTCGCTGTCTGAATCGGTCCCGTTGGCTAGTGACGATCGGAAGGATGGAAGTGTCCGCTGAAATAAATGGTATAGGTGTTGATCTAGCCGAAATCAAACCTCCTGAAGCCTGGAAGTAAATCAATGCCAATTAGTATCATACTTGACATACAGGCAAAGTGGATTGGAAATATATTGTGTTCGTGCTCCGCAAGGCATAGAGGCTGCCCTGGCTGCGAGTAGAGGCACTGGATAACATCGTTGGGAGACTTACCGTCGATTTTTGGGATACGTCCAAGCTTGTGAGTACATTTTCTGTGGACATATGCGCACCATCGCCGTTAATTTTCGTATTATTTGAATCCATACATAAAAGGTCATTCTCAAGCTTCTCGCTCAAAAGTTTTTGTTTCTGCAGCTCTGACGTCGCATTTTCCAGGTGGACTTGTGATGCCTCATGAGATGCTTGGAGCTCGCTGTATAGTACCTATGCACATAAGATGTTAAGTGTTGAGTAGCCAATGTGCCAAGACCAATACGGAATTGCCATGTGAGCAAATTCCCAGGGCAAAGTCAAGACCTCGACGTACACGGAGCTTTGTTAATTCTTCAACTATACGTTTGTTTTTTGTGGCAAGCAGAACTTCCAAGGAATCTCCATGCTGGCTATTGGCCTTCTCAGCATTGGGGTTGGGAAGGTGTAAATCGCTATCTTCTTCTTCTTCCAGCCCGGCAAACTCCACATGCTAATGGGAACGTACCATGTCAATAATAATAGTCGAGATTTGAGGGTGCAAACTGAGAATAAGAAAAAACTTGCCTTCATGATCTGGAGTTCGCGCTTGATTTCATCGTAATCATAGTAATGCTTGAGTTTCTGCCTTAGCTGGTCAATTTCTGACACCTTCGGAAAGAACCAAGTCAACTTGGGAGGCTTATATGTGATAGAAATGTGGGTCACTTTTTTCTGAAGTTCTCGACTAAACTCTTCAACCCTTTTATTCAGAACAGTCACTGATTGAGCAGAATCAGTCCGTTGCTGCTCCAGAGCACGCGAGAGCCGTTCTGATTCTGATTCTAGATCGGATATTTGTGTTTCAAGGCCCTGGATGCTATAGAGAACACCTTAGTTCATGAATTGATGCATGCTAAAAGCAAACGTACCGGTCCGAAGCCTCACTACCGCTTTTCATAGATTCAATCTCTGCCCGCAGTATCTCCTGAAGGCATATCAGTCAGTGGAGCTTTGGAAAGCAAGCACGTACGACGAACATTTCGACGTTCAACAGTTACGACACGACTTGTCGCAGCTTCCAACTCCACGGCAACCATATCAAGCTCGGCCAGCTTTGCCACAACCTCTTCGTCTAGAAAATGTATATGGGACCAAGCTAGGTGATGAGTGGTGCCAAACCTACCCTGCCGTTGACTGTGGTCGATGAGTCTGGCCTGGTTTGTCTCGTTCGACATTCGAAGGTCCTTGAGTTGGCTCCTTGTGAGAGTTAGTTGTCGTTGTAAGTCCTGCTCGCTGAAGGTGGACCATCAATGGTTAGTTTGGGCCACAAAAAGTATGGGACCTACCGCTCTTCGTAATTGCGCAGTTTCTCGTCGTATGTTGCGTTAAGCTCGTTTGCTTTTTGCGCGACCTTATCTTGAATCATATTGTCCATCTTCAATAATCTCAGTGACACCTGACAATGCCAGATTACAGTTGCTTCACCTTCCCTTCAAGCTGCTCGACTTTGCTTTCTAGCTTTCTCTTCGCTGATTCCACCATGGAGAAGTCATTCACTTGTTTCCTGAGTTCAACGTTCTCCTCGTGTAGTCGTTCAAGCTCAATCTCATGTTCAAGGGCCTCGGCCACTTTCACAGCTTGATCCTACACCTGTTGTCAGTAGGTGAGTTCCTGTCAAATCCGAATGTTGGCGTACAACTGCGGCCTCAAGTAAGGGATATGGGTCGGGTGCTTCAGCCAGGATTTTATAGACATGTAAGAATGCATTTTCCGATGTCTTGGAACGTTTCGTGAGATTATCTATCTCTGTCTGATACGCTGTAAGAAAATGAGTATGAAAAGAGGTCTACGAAACGCTAGACGCACCCTTGAGTAGGCCTTTGAATACATTTAATTTCTCTGTGTCGGATATCTTCTTAAAATCTTTGATTGGAAATAAGCTGCCTCCTCAGAAGCGCTCCGAAAAACAAAAACACATACCCTTTGTCTTGTCAGCCAGAGCTCTGCGCCCGATGACACTCTCCTTTTGGTTCTCGACTATCTCAATTCCCTGTGCATCCAGGGTCTTCTGTAACTCAGAAAGATTTATGTCTGATATGAGACATCAGCCCTAACTCCCGCTCAGGCGAAGATCAACACACCCCGCCATGTTGTCAAAGCACCAGAAAAATTTGTTTCTTTGGACATGAATTAGGAGAGAGAAATAGTGAGGAAAAGTGAGGCTGACGTGGGACGCGTTTGTGCACGTGATGTACTATTTTTGACATCCTCGTCAGTGGAATTTTGTTTTTTATTTGTGTGATTGTCAAGAATGAACGTGCTTCGCCAGTCACTAAGGAGCAGTATCCTCGCACGCCCCCTTTGCAGAACAGTTTATGTGCCGCCGTCCCAGCTGCCCACAGATCGCGCCATTCCCCCTCGACAAAAACCAGCACCTGAGTCTCCCAGTTTCTACACTGCCCGTCCTGTGTACTACGACCAGGTTATCTCATTAGAAAGGGCCCTGGCAACCACAAGAACGTCTCTCAAAAATCTCCATCTTCTTCCTCTCCCTGACTTTGCACGCCAGAGTCTTCCTTCACTTCACCCTCTATGGAAGACCCAAGCCGAAATGTCCGAGGATTTTCAGGACAAACTCTCGACAGCTCGTTATAGACGAGTGACTAGAATTCTGAACCAACTAAATGACTACTACCGAATTGCCGTGACCGCCGGACACCCCACGCTCGCTGGCGGCATTCACGACATCGTCAGCTTGTTCGAAGCTGGGAACAAGGAGGCTCGACAAGCACACAGGAAAAGGAAGAAGGTTATGTTGGATGAATATGGGAGGTCGTATACTGTCGGAAAGCGCAAGACGAGTTCTGCGCGTGTCTGGATGATTCCTATCCAAGAGCCTGAGCACAAGATGGAACCAAGATCCATTGAATCTCTTCTCGACTTGGAAGATGCTGTACGTGGAAAACAGATAGTCATACCTGCAACCATCCTTGTCAACAACATTCCTCTTAATGAATATTTTCCCATCCCGGCAGACCGTGAGCGAATCACACGCCCACTCCGGGCAGCTGGTGCGCTCGGTGGTTACAATGTATTTGCTCTTGTGCGAGGTGGTGGGACGACTGGCCAGTCAGATGCTCTCCGTGTTGGCATTGCTAGAGGCTTGATTGCCCACAATCCAGCACTTGAGGCGCCATTCCAAAAATGTGGGTGCCCCGTTGTCCATCTGTTCTGTTATTTTTCTCATTCATCATAGCGAAACTTTCCCGACGCGACCCGCGTATGGTAGAGAGGAAAAAGACCAACTTGCTTAAAGCTCGCAAGGCGGTACGTTGCTCTAAATTTCGATCTTGGCATCACGACTCACATCCTTGCTCACAGCGGGCCTGGGTCAAGCGATAAATTTATATATTCCTTACCCTCACCCACCCTTTTATCATGATAACATTTGCTACCTTGATTACTACTGGCCCATCCCCTATCCGACATGCTAAAGAGAGCATAAACCAAAAGGTGATCATGAGCATTTCTCAAAAAAAAAAACGAGCCCTTATAATGCCAAGATAATATGTGAACCAATAATAAAGATAATGAGATGAACGTAATGCCGCTGTACATGTCACCACCTGTAGACTCCTGAAGCGTGAAAAAAGTATATCACTGGAACCATATCTGTTGTACTTCGGACTGGGCAAATGCAATATTACATGCCGGACATTTACGCTGTCGTGTCTGTATCCGTTTTTCGACACACTCCTTACAAAATGCTACCAAGAACTGTCAATATAATACAAATACAAACGTGACAAGCGAAAGAGCGTACTATGCATGCACTTTGTAATAGCCGTTGATCGGAAGTTAATACGACACGTCGAGCATTTCAGTATCGACTAAGATACCATATCGGTCAGTATCATTGCAATTTAAACTAAGTTTACATACTTTGAGGTTCTCAATATCTGAACTTCCGGGCGTTGTCGTTACAGCTTCCTTCATTCTTGCAGCCTGTCGCTCTACCTCTTTTTGAGCTTTGATAAGTCCGTCTTCAATCTGCCGTAGCTCCTGTTTCTTTTGCTCAGCCCAAGTTTTCTCAAAATCTTTGTGCTTATGTCGTAACTAAGATCCAACACCATAAACAACACAAATAGACTGAAATAAAAACAGACATACCGCTTCATACCGGCCTCTATCCATCTCTAATCTTGACACGAGTTCAGACCTGGCCTTTTCCCGAGCAAGGAGATTCAAGTTCAAAGTATCCATCTGCTTTCTCTGGACAGCATTCTCTGATGTTAACGATTGCTATCAAGGGCCAACTGTATCAGATACACTCAACGTTTCACCTCCAATCACTTACAATCTGAGCGGTAAGATTTTTCTGAACATCATGGAGAGTTTCCACAGCCATCTGTTGCTTTTCAACTAATCTCTCCTTATTCTTTTTTTCGTTCTCCAGTGCCTCTTTCTCCCGTACAGTTGCATAATATCTGTTATCTGACCGGGCTTTCTGCAGAAAAGAGTTTAAATCTCCTCTCCAATGGACACTGGTCTGACCACTCACATCCATTTGACTTTTTGAAAGTCTTTCCTCCAGTGAACTGAGGTCAAAAATCTTATTCTTGATTTGTTTATCAAGTGTTTCCCATGCGCTCGTAATCTTTTCCAGTTCCAAGTAGAGCGACTTCTCAGCCTTTCCAAAAATGTAAGTCCTCGAACAAGACACTCACAAATAATTTTACCCACCTCGGTTCGTTGCAGTTCTAACAACTTACATTTCTGCACCTCATCCTCCTTCTCTCTGAGCAACCTAGATAGCTCTGCCAGATCCGGTGACATGTTGGGTCCAAAAAGGATCTTGTACTGTTCCAATTCCTCTGTCAAGACTGCCACTCTTTGAGACATCTCGACATGTTGAAGCATAGCTTGCTGTACATCCTCATCGTACGACGAGATCGCCTGCTGCATAGCCGTGATTTGGTGTTGAGCCTGCCTGCATCAGCGTAGGACAACCACAACATTATTGTCAATGAACAAAATACCTCAGTTGCTCGTCAAGAATCTCCCAGCGTTGCCGTGAGGAATCCTCCCCGAGAAGATAAGTCGATAGCAGCTGTTTATTTCCGATATTAGCGGCAATATGAGCTTTACATTGATTGAGGTCTATCTCTAATTGTGCTATACGTTCCTATTCAAGACATCAGTAATGCATTAAACAGAATGAAAGATTGCACTGGCTGAACGGCTGTCAACTAGGAGTTTCAATTGCTCGAGCGATGAGGCTTTCACTGTATCCTTATGGCGTCTTTCTACAAGCTCTGCAGCCTGTTGATCACGCTGCTCGCGAAGTCTTGCATTTTCCGCGTCACGCTTCTGAAGCATAACACGTAGCTCATGTACTTGTTTATCCGTTGCGGACTAGAACACAGTTGAGCACAGAGGGAACAGAAGGAAATATAGACGCACTATTGATTCTGAATTGTACTTCTCCTTGTCTTCTGTCAGACGCTGAATTTCTTCCTGGAGGACTCCCAACATCTTATATTTCTCCCCTAGGTCCGCATCTAACCTGAGAGCAAACTGCACAACATCCTTGTAAGCGGCATGGTCGTAGATGTGGTCGCCCACTTCTCTCATTCGGGACTAAATTTAGATTTGGATCGGTAACAACGATGGCGGTGAGTAATTAGCCACGTACTTCTGCCTCGATTGCGGCATTCTGATCACGAAGAGTGGCAAGTTGTCTGTTGAGTTCAATTATTCTGGCTTCACGGTATTTTACTTGTTCCTGAAGCGTTGCAAAATCGTACATGTCGTGGTCACCATTTGTGATTGTTTGAGGGGGTGGTGTGACCGACTGCTAAAGGATAATTAGAGAAAGCGTAAATAAATGATCGAGGACTCCCACCAAATACCGAACCACTCACTGAAGGAGAGGACGGCTTTTGCTCCAGCTCCTCCGTCCCTTCACTCTTCGCCTTTCGAGCTTCTAGCGCTTGTACGGTCTTACTGCGCGAACGTTCAAACCGGTTTTCCGCAAGAGTAAGCTGAATTCGGATATGATCACGTTCTTCTTCACTTTCTTGAAGCTTGGAACGCAGAGTGGCAACTTCAGACTGAAGTGCTGCAACCTGATATTTTCATTTATCTTTAGCTCCCCAACTAATAGCATACACAGAGCGTGAATCACCGTTGTTGTTGCCTTGTAAGACTCCAAGAAACGGCTGTTGTCAGATAGTCGGATATGCGATTTGTTGCTGAGGTAAAGAAAACTGGTGATAAGCGTCTGAGTGGCGTTCGCCTCCTTTTCTAACGCCGATGCTAGCTCCCGAGAAGACTCGCCTGGCATGACTTTGGCCAGGTCAGGCAAAGCTGTAGAATGGTAAGTCAGAAGCTCATACCACAAATGGAAGCGTTACCCTGTGAGTCAATACCAGCCTGCGTTAACTCTTCCGGTTTGACCAGTAAGCGAATTGTCTCAACAAGCTAGCATAAACTGGATTAAGTAGAAATATCAATGCTTCAGAAGGCCCACCTGAGTCCAACATGCAACAATAGCGGCATAACTGGCTTCACATGTATTTTTCCGTCGTTCAAGTTCAGCAATGCGGATTTGACAACGCTCATTCTCGCGTGAGTAGGAGAGCATTCGTCGGTAAATTGCTTCCTTCCTGAATTGCTGAAGAATTTATGAAGCAAGGTGAAAATGTAAAGTGAATAAAGCGTAGTACCTCAAGATTGTCAAGAGTCGGTTCGTCAGAATTGTGATGGGCACCATTCAACTGTAGGCTGCTGCTAGCAATAACACGTTTCTTGCTAGATAAGAGATCATCTGTGCTGTCTGCATGAGGTCTCTTACGAGAGTCGTGTTGCATCGTGAAAGAAAGAAGTGGATAGGTTAGAGAGTTGTTCAAGCGGCCAAACAATTTGCAACTCCGTCGTTATTTCACAGCACACCTAATTTGGGTTTGAATGTCACTACAACAATCAATCTATTGAATCTGCAGTCTAATTTTCCCTTTCAAATCCAATATTTCACAATCTTGACTACTTCCGTCACCAATTTGTGTCTCGACACACGCAAAGTCAAGGCTCTGCAGTATCTAGTTAGTCAGGGTGTGATATATCCTGGTTCTAACACACCTTTCCAAGCACAGTCATCGGTTGATCTACTCATGTTAATTAGGTCAGAAATCATCACACAGATCCAAGACAGCCCACTCACGCCAGATGCATGTATCATACACTACACCTTGTGCTGTGGTAGCAACGAAAGCCCTCGTCGTCTTGAGATCAGGGCGGTTATCTTCCCCATTCTTCGCAACCACTACCAAATACCTGTCAGCTGTTTCACTCAACCCCTCCCCAGATCCCTGCCCCATCGGAATGAATACTTGATTTGTGAATGGGTGACGCTCTAATGTTGTAAGTTCGACAGTTCCATCCACTGTAACTTCTGTCAGAGATTGGCATCGGTAGACTGATATGCCAGCGGTAGCTCCCGCGTCAGACGGATAAGAGGAGGTAAGTAAAGAGAGTTTGTGGAACTTGCTTGCAGTACCACCATTTGCAGCAGTGATTTTGGTCCCTTTCGGCGCAGCATTGTGGTCACCATAGGCTTGTATCACCTGACCGAAAGGCGCAAATGCTTCCGGCGTCAGGGGGAGTGCGGGAATGATGGTCTGCTGCGTAGGCGTAGTCTGCAACCCAGTTGCTGTTGCCAAAATGGCGGCTGCTTGGGTATCCACAATAGTTGCCGTAGCCTCAGTCGATGCTGTTGGCACGCTGACTCGCTGGCCAATCAATCGCACACGTTTCATTCCCCCGTCCGGATATATTGTTAACTTCGCGTGTGTGAAAGTCTTGCCTTCTACGTTTTCCAATTGGAAAAAGTGCTGTCTGTGCGGACCAAGCTTGGTTCGGGGTAAGATTGAAGTCCAGGACAGCTCATCATCCCGCTGTGTCTGCCAATCGACATCATGGTCGCTAAACAAGGCATGTAATTCACAACTCTCTGGAAAATTGCCTTTGAAATGTGCTGTATCAATCTCTACCTGTTCAAGATTTCCAGGTGCTCCCCTGGAACCAGATGAGGTTTGCTAATTCGCATAATTGTGAACACGCACAGCTTTATGATCACCCAATCTTTGTGGCCCTCAGCTCTGCTTCGCTTGGTCTCCCAACCATCCCCCATATGCTTCCCTCGGCCTGGCAAAATAAGATTAGAGCCAACTCCAAAATGTTGATCCGAGACAAATTCTACGCGGCCGCCCGCGAAAACATGTGCAAGATCAAATGACTTAGTAGACCACACCGGAATCACTTGACCATAAACACGAAAACGGGCCTATCATATGGAATTCAATGCACTGGTACCCTGAAGTGAGCCGACTTACAATGCCTCCATCCGGATACATATTGAGTTTGACATAGTTAATGGTTTCAGTATTCGGAATGGAAAAAAGATGGTGGGAATCCGGTCCCAATGATGTTCTGGGTAGAATTTCGTCCCACTGCACGTCCCGTGAGCTGACAAAGTCAACTAGATATAAGGGATGCTCACGCGGCTGTCAGTGTGGAGTGGGTCGCCTGCGGTGGTGTACATCGCTTCAATTGAGACTTCTGGGGCCTCATTTCCTGATCACAGGGGTTGAGACCTCAGCAGACCTTGGGTTCAGCAAGCATACCATTGAAGTTGGATGTATCAACATCGAACCCCATGACTTTTCCGGGTGTCCCCAATTGAATGATGCACCTATCCAATTGATGCCTTCTTCGAGTGCCAACAAACATCAACTCACCAATCGTAAGTTGAATTATGCCTACGGCTTTCCCAACCACTAAACAAAGCACCGTTGGGTCCGAATTGGCCTTTCATGCTTGGAGCGGGCTGACATATGCCGCCTTCCTTGAGTACACCAGGAATCACGGCTTCCAATAATGCTACTCGCCTCTACCAACAACAAATGGGATGCTTCCGCAAAGAACTCATCGGAAACGGCAACAATGCGCCCACCGAGAGAAACACTCGACAATTCTATTTTTTACATGCGATCACTACTGATCAACGGATAGATTAGAATGGCTGCACACCTGTCGTAGCGGAAAACACATCATTAAATTCACCAAAGGGTACTACTTTGGATGACATGAGACAACGGTTATAGGTTGATGAGCAGTTTGAGGATGATAGCCAAGGACTGCAAGGACTGTTTAATCGCTCTCTTGGTTGGGTGAAACTAGTTCTTCAAGGTGTACAATCCAAATAAATAGAGATAACGTGAGAAAATCCAGATCTAAACAGATCTAATAACATCCCGAAAAGTAGTAGAAATTTAACATGAAGTTCTTTTATCACTCCCACCTTCAGCAATTCCTCCTCTGTACCGACGACTGCAGTCCAAAAATTACTCCAAAGAGAATGCAATAGACTTTATTTGGAATTTCTATCGAATTATACTATGTCCTGACAAAGACGAACGAAAAGAACAGCCATAAATCTTGTTCATTACGTAGAAAGCAAGAAAAATAATTTCGACAGGTCAACCGTCTACTATGGAAATAGGCCAAAGAGAAATGACGTCTACACATACAAGTGGTAAGATGCGATAGCGATTATATGGAATCCCGCTCCAACAGGTAAATCCGACTGCTTCCCTTCAAGTAGGATATTCCTCGAGGTCCTGATATCTCATCTTCAACTGGTCAATACATCTCGTATCTGAGAGAAACCCCGATTGATTGTACTTATCCTTCCCCTAAACCGTTTGACATATAGCCACGATTAAGCTAGATCACAGGGAAGTGAACCATCTTGTGATAATTTTTTCACCTGGAAGCATCGCACAATGTTATTTATGGGTGCCCTCGTACAGTGAGCCTAACGCATTATGGTCGAAGCCCACGAGGCGGGATTTCTTCTCAACGTCTAGAACTTATGCATTTCTGCCCAGCCATGTGTTGGTGGGCGTTGCACATTTCACCCTCTATGTGCACTGAAAACCTCAAGCTATCAGCTTCTGGAAGACTCTGCATTCGTTCATAATCACAAATGCCAGTAGTCTGGTTCAAAGCCATTAGCACCCTCGAAACTATATACATTACCGAATCTTCTAGGTCAAGTCAGTGAGTTCCTTCTGCTGGCACTGATAGTATGACGACAATACCTTCGCGGTAAAGCATTATCCCAACGGCCACAAAAATTGAACTGTTCACTCGATGTTCTATATCGATAGAGCTGAAGGCAAACCCAAGTAATATCCGAATGGTAATAATTCCAAGCATTAAGAGAATGAAAGAAGCCCCTGACTAAGATACGGTGTAATCGGTCAAGAGGCCCAGAATGTATTTTCAATCTTTTAATCTCAACTTCCATTGCCAATCAGAGATACTGATGCAGGGCAACAGTAAACACGTCATCGCAAAGCCACTTCTTCGAGGTAGATATGCTAATACTGCTGCGAAAGGATGACCTCCAACCCCTCGCCCTGCAGGTTTTTCAGCCGCCTCATATCCTCCATGTGGTTCGTTGGCAACTCCACGTCGAGGAGGTTCAATCGTGCAACTTGATTGTTATAGCTTTTCCAGCGCGATTCAACCATGTTGGCGATCACACCATCTGGAGAGATGAAGCAATTTCCACGTATCGTCAATCGCTGGAGGATCGGCAAGAAACAAGAGTGAGGATGTTCTCTGCCATCTGTGTATGAGGAGCTGTGAAAGGCGGAAACGGCCAAAAGATCCAAAGCTGCTTGGGTGACGAATGGATCCAAGGTCCAGCCCTTCGTGTCGTTGATCACGAGTTCAGCAAGTGCTTGCAAACCCGGATGCTGGACACAAGACTCAAACTCCTGACTAATCATTCCACTATCATGAATTTCAAGCCGTTGGATACGACAGCCTGATCGGGTGAGGAATGCGTCGAACTGTTCTTGGGCCCAACGGTACTGCTCAAGGGGCCCCCTAACAGAGACTGTAAGATCAATCAACCGGGGCAGAGTGAGTTGGTCGAGAAACCGAGCTAAGGATTCAAACCCAAGGTTTATTGAGAGAGTGTGCAACTTCGGAAGCTGTAGAGGATCATACAACGGGGGACCCTGTGTGATATCAATCTTCATCGAACAACTCTCAAGGTTTGGACACATATCGAAAATCCGGAGTGCCATTTCGACAGCAGGAACATAATCAAGGGAGAGATATGCAAGCTGCCTCCAAGGAAGTTGGGCAATACTATGTCCTGAAAGGTAGAGTCGGGGGACTCGTGACACATGAAGGTTGCGAAGCAGGGGAACGTGACTGAACGCTCTAAACAAACCTTCCTCGTCTTCCCCTGATAGATTGTCTGGGATGGAGAGCCAGAAATCTCTCAACAGTGGAAGGTTTTTTTTGCCAGGTATTCCCAACCGAGTAGCAAGAGGGCCAAAAAGTTCGAAATGGACCCTACCCCATTGAGAAACACGCCGCTCGAAGACATCGAGGATGCGACCAGCAGCGATGCAGTTCGCGATTGATTCGTTTTGTTGACGAAGGGCTAAATCCAGAGGAAGTGCGCCAGATCGTGATAACCATAGCGCGACTAGGTCTGGAGCAGGAACAGCAGCTCCTAATCGAATAAGAACCGACAAAGACGTCCATAGACGGGGCGAAGAAAGAACTATATTTCGCCATTGTCTACAGACATGGCATAAGAGCAAAGGCGCATATTGGGGGCTGTTGAATGTCTCTCTTCGCATGAAGACGGTGCGCTGAGCCGCATTTGAGGGCATGGGCAAGCACCAGAAGAAAACATGCTCCCATATCTCAATTGGGAGGTCGTTGAGGAAGACAACAAGGTCCATGCGAAAGGATTGGGAAGATGAGTGATACAAATCCAGCCAATAAGCTTCTTGTGCCAGCATTGCATGAAACAGTGAACAGTTTCACTTTTTATTTTTCCGGTGCGTAACAAAAATAGTTGAGACGAATCCTGTTCATTGCCGGTCAATTACAAGATTATGGGTGCAGGCCAGGTCATGGCCGGGGATCACAAAGAAAAGTGGGTGGGCACGAGTATGCAGCATGTGTGATGTGCTAGCTGGAGCAAGGAGACGAGGATGCTCAAGGTAGTCGGCTCCGACGACCGATTATCAGATGCTTCCGACAATCACGTGCGACCAATGACGGTTCGCTCAACGCCCCACAGATCCCTCCATATTTCGGTATGACGGACACGCCCGGTGGACCGGATCAGCTCTTCAACCACCCGGGCTTGACCCCGTCCAACCTCCAGTGCTACGACGCCATCGGCGCTGACCACATCCTCGCGACCTACAAAATCGGCAATTGCCTCGTAAAACTCAAGGCCAGATGAGCCGCCGAAAAGGGCCCTGGAATCTTCATATTCTGATACGGAACGGGGTAACTCGACCAACTCTTTCCACGCTATATATGGCGGATTCGATGTCACAATATTGAAAGGAGGCTTACTCTCCATCACCGTTTCAGGGAATGTTGGCGTCAAAAAATTTGCAAGTGTCGCACTAAAAGTATTTTTACGTTTCATATCATGGTCACACTCAGATGGGGGCGGAATATCAGCGAGAAGCGCGTTGTCGTTAGCCAGGCATATTGCATGAGGTGATATATCGATGCCTTGCGCATGAATGCTCCCTTGAGGCCAGAGATGGCAGAGCAGGAGAGGGATGCACCCTGAGCCTGTGCCAATGTCCAGAAGAGAGAGAGGTGCTTGAGCACTTGGTTGGATTGTCTCTGAGAGTCTGATGACCCAGTGTTCAGTCTCCGGGCGAGGGATGAGAACCGGACGACGGACAAGGAGATCAAGCGGGCCAAAGGGCTGAGTACCTGGGGAACGGATATAAGGAGAAGCGGATAATATGAAACAAAAACGAATACCCAGGATATACTGGAGAGGCTCGCTGAGACAACGGCGGTTAACCATGTCTGGAAGACAAAACTCAGATGGTGCAGATGCAACTGCTTCATTCATCCATCGCCATTCGTTGTAAGCTTGTCGTTTGCCCAAGTTTGCAACAAGTCTGGCCAACAGCAGGCGCATGTGCAGTGATTGTTGAGGTGACCCGGATGCGTGACAGATTCCGGCCGAAAAGTGATCGTGTGACAAACGTATCCAAATCTGGATATCGTCGGGCAAAAAGATTGGCGGGGAAAAGAATAAAATGATCAGCTGCCGTCGCATTAGGTCTGTTCCTGTTGCTCGCCTCGCCTAAACCTTCATCCCCTGCAGTCCTGGTTCTTTTGTGTAGGCTTCGCTCCTCCATGTCTACTGTTTACGCTGTTGCGTCCCGCCCTGCAACCCTCGCCCCTCTCTCCTCCTCTTCCTCCTCTTCCTCATTGAGTACCCATGCCTATGTCAACCCTGCCCAGGTGCAAAATGCTCAAGCTGGGCCGTCATCCCAGCGCACACCTACCAAGTTCAAAACAGAGTCTGCTACCTCTGCAAAGCGCAAGCGCACTGATAGGCCAGAGGATTCAGCAACCGAGGAGACTCAACGGCTCAGAAAGACCCGAGACGGTCCAAAGAAAAAGAAAGCAAACCGTGCTTGCTTTCATTGCCAGAAAGCGCATCTTACTTGCGATGACTGTACATTTTTTGTCATGAACAACAGATAGATCGCTGACTTCCTGTCTTAGCCCGCCCCTGTCAGCGTTGTATCAAACGCGGCATTGGAAATAATTGCACAGAGGGACACCGTAAAAAAGCTAAATACCTTCTAGATGATGATGAACTGGGTATGAGTCCACTTCGTTGCATTGTGTTGGAAGTATCTTCCTAATCACGTGTATCCGCAGAGGCTCTCAAACGAAATAAATCCTCTGCAGGAGCTTCAAATATCAATATTAAATCTTCGAAGGTTGAACCACCTGTATCAACTGCTCCTCCAGGTTAAGTTCTTGTCGTGTTTGTCAGTGGTCTTATCTAATGCCATCACAACCACTTCTACAGAACACTTTGCACAGGCAGACTCGTTAATGGGAGCCCCATTTGACCCAGATTTCTCCTTCGGATCAGAGGCAGCCAATCTCGAATACTCTATCCTTTCGTCAATTCTGGGGAATCCAAGCTCCTCAGAAACCTCGATGTCGCCGCCTCCACCCCCACCAACCTCTTTTACTTCTTGGTCTTCCGCCTCGAACTCCCTCGATTTTTCAACCTCTCCTCGTGCCATCAATGTTTCGTTTACATCAAGGTTCGCCTGGTGTTGTATCGTACCTTGAGACTGTTGATGACCATTATTCATAACAGTAATCAAAGCAATTTCCTCACATATCCATATACACAGCCACAAGCCCAACTGTCTGAGGAAATATCGGACTTGTCATATCCTATACATCCTCTGCAACCGCGATTTCCTCTTGATTCACGGCCCAGGTCACCAATACCTAGCACACTCGACACGAGCAAAGAGACTTCAACTGGTTTGTTATCCCCTCCCAGTTCCAATGCTTCTCCCAGTTCAACGACGTCAGTTCCTTCCGGGATTATTAATCTCGTCTACCCCCAATCCCATGGTTCAAAGTTGCAAAGTATCAATGATCGGGTAGCAGCACCTTATGACTACACTGAAGGATACCACTTCCTGATGAAACATTTGCCTACTCGGTGCGTGGTTCCGTATCATGTTTCTGCAGAGCCTAACATTGCTTCCGGGCATTACATTGAATTTCTACCATCCTTCCAGTTTTGAGAAGAACGACATCCTACGGATTGTACGGGCGTTGGCAATTTTTCGCCCATCATTCATTGCACTCCAAATGCCGTTGTCCCTCGACGATGAAATTTTTGTAGAGAAGTGTTTCCAGCGATCTCTGTTGGTGAGATGTTTCTGTGATCGCTGGTGCGATTTGTAATTAACGCTACGCTGGTTCCAAGGAAATGGAAAAGTTAATGTCTTTCAGTGGCACCCCCACTGTGATATGGCGGAGAACAGGGGAAATTTGTCTTGTTGCACCGGAATTTTGTATGCTTACAGAATGGCCTATGGAAGATTTAGTCGGGAGGAAGAAGTATATCTATGAGGTATGTAACCCTTTATTCTAGGTGACGATCCGACTGCTTGACCTGTATTTAGCTTTTTGAAAATCAATCTGTTGTCGAGTATTGGGAAAACTTTGCTTCTCATGCTTTCGAAAACGCCACACGTTCGGTCTATTCTCACTGCGTGCTTCTGAAGCCTTCAGGAGCCCCAATACCTACTACTTTTTGCTTCTCGATACGGCGGGACTTGTTTGATCTTCCCAGCATGGTCATTGGTGCGCATTACTCTGTCTCCAAGGTTCGAGTTCCTCATATCTCCTCTAGGTCAATGGCTACCGCTTCTATGAATATCCAGGAAAAAATAAAAACAACTTCGATGTGTCATTTTTTAGCATCTAGTGTTTCTATTTGGCATTTTCTCACTTATCTTGTTCTGGCGCAACAGGTACTGTGTCAAGTTCATTCCCTTCTCTACGACCCTGCCAGCCTATCCATATAATTTTCCCTCAGTTTTTCACACGACAACATTCCATCTGTTTGGGTTCTGATTCCCTGTATCCCTCTTTCGCCTCACCGTGACGTGTCTCATTATTTCCCCCAGACTCCTTATCTTGGTTTATCGGTAATCGTGTTTTTTCGACTCTCTAATTGTGTCAGTTGTATCGATGATCTACGTTTTTTACTTGTCCGTGGGTTTCTGATGAATATATGACATGGATGGGCAACTACAAATATCTTGTATTTTTAAATTCATGCGGTGAGAACGTCCGTGTACAGCAATTTGTACCCTTGAATGCTGCTGGAGGACCTGTCTAGTGCCAATCCTTGATATCGGCTGCACACAGGCAACTGGCGGAATATCCTATGAAGATAGTAGAATCACAAGTAGAATCACATGAACCACGTTTTTTCATATCCGATTCGGAGAAGCCAGACTAGCTCATCAAGTCGGCGCGTCCCCTTTAGAAAAGCCTTCTTCTTTGTCTTACCCAGTCAGTGAGAAGACGTCAAACTCAAGCTGCTCTCACCATCAAGTGTTGAGCTTAGACAAACGTGCAACGAGTTTCGTCTCACTTGTGTTTATCTCCATCTACCATCATAAGATGAAACATAACTTATTTTTAGTGTACCGCTCAATATCTCAACAGAAAGCGTCTGAGGACATTGTATCCCTTGGGCGCTGCTTGGCGGCTCACATAAGTATATGTATATTGACATAAATTGCAATCCACCCATACACGTCAAAATACTCGTGGTCGCTTTCAATTGCCACGGTGTAATCACGATGACGGATGTTCATACAGTGTTCGCGTGCCCAATATATATTGTCATCATTTCCTGTGATGGAATCTTGAGATGCACTTCGGTCGGGGGCGCGAGGCGGGTAGATTTAGGGGTTAATCATTTCCAGCCACGCACCCCGAGTATGAGACGCCGTTTTTACCTACTATCTATGGTGCTCACGAAAACCCAATGACCCTTGCTACTTCTATACATTGATACAATGGATTCCATTCCACAATCTCTATATAGCTTTGATCCGTCTACCTAATAAAGGCAGAAAAAAATGTAGAAGACCATATATGGCATCTCGGCAAAGATGTTCTCAGATGGGGGAGTCTCACGATCTGGGAAGGAATGATAGATTAACCGACTTTGATTTTCTCCTTTACCACAAGATATCAAGGGCCATATTATACAGGACGAAACACATTTCAAGACACGCACGTAACAGAGTGACATAAACATTTGTCCCTTTCTCAGAATTCATACAGGAAATCATCCGCCGTAGAGTAAGACTTGCAGAGCAGTCCTCACACACTCCGAGACCACAGACTCAGTGACTCAGTGAGTTGTCTTATTCGACAATTGATAATTACCTACCCGTCCATGTTCATTGTATACAACAGAGATAATGAAAAAAATCAACAACTATCAGAACTGCCAATCTAAACAGTCTCTCCGTCGATAGCAGCATAATCACTCTCGACACCAGGCTCCATCAAACACGCATGTCCAAGGATCAGGACAGCCGAAGCACCAATTATCCAAAAGATAGTACCGATGGGCGACGCATACCAAAGGAGTGGAATGCCAATGACAAAAAGGCCTGTATAGAGATGTTTTTGGGTAATGGTGTGTTCGCCAAACTGAGTTGCGTCGGGGGCTAAGTTTAAGTAAAAAAAGTCGTTCAGCATGATGTTGCCGGGTCAAAAAAACATCATAGATCATAGATCAAGACGACAACAAAGGCAATCAACCGCATTTGATGACACGTATCAAAGGAATAGTACACACCAAACTTGTTAATCAAGGCAAATCCTCCTACGAGGAAAGCCATGGCGATAAGAAGAAGATAGTTTGTAAGGCTAAGCATAATACATGTCAGTTCACAAAAGTAGCTCAACCACGTGAAGAGAATTGCACGTACACGGCGTATACAGCAAGGAGTACCATGATGAATCCATAGTTTCCTGTTATCGCACACATGCCCATATCAGCCCATTGCCCAAATACGTCTCTTCACTGCTGCGCGATGAATGAAACATTTCTAACCTGAGAAGTAACGGGTGTTGTATGATATTCGCTGATCGAAACCATGAGACGTCAGCATCTCTCTCTCTCAGAGTGAAGGGAAATCTCACCGAGACCGCGGTATTCATATCTGCGGGTTTTGAAATACGGTTCACGTCAAAGAATTCACCAGGTCGCCGCAGTCCAGAGAGTCTAGTCTCCTACAGGCACGCAGGAATTCAGTAAGACGTTCGTTCATTCAGTAGATAGTCGTTGGTGATAGCACAACATGCAACTCACTCGGAGCGATTTGATCCTTTCTAAGGCACCAAGAGCAAAGTTCATGTTGTCTGTAAGTCTTGAAAGGTGGTAGTGGTACGAAAAGAACGAGCGTGTTGACAAGCCTGTGAGGTTGCGGACTTGAGGTCAGGCGGTGGTCAGGCGGCGCAGTTTATTTGGTCCGTTGTTTATACCTTGCCTTCACCCTATCGCATCTCGCAGTTCATTACCGCAGCAGTACACATGATCCGTAGGAATCCAACGCTCATTCCTTTGAGTGACCTTGAGATACAGGATGTCAGGGACATGTACAACGAGCAAAAGATGGAGCGTGAAAAGCAGGAAGAGCTTTTGCGCAAAGTCAAGATGTTCTCTCAGAATCCTGAACTTTTAAAGGAGGATCCGCAGATGCTCGATAATCTTACCAAAGGCATGGCCGTAACTCTGAAGGACAAAAAACAAGAAGACAAGGCGAAACGATTAGGTCTTGATGAGAGTAAGCTCCCAATTTTCCACTACGAAAGTATGATCTAAAGCAGCTTCTATTTTACGGAAAGCAGAGACTCGGAAATAGGTTGAAACAGTTTCGTACGCTTAAATATCTACAACTCATATACACTATCTACGTGATTGAGCATCCAAACACACACCGACACTTTTGATATCATCATCAGCCTCCTTCATCAAAATGCACGCGGAACTCTGCCAAATCATCCAATAGTTCAGTTCTGCCAGGTCCGAGTCTTCAAAAAATCATAAGGGACTCACGTTCGAGGTCTCTTATATCACAAAGCGAAGCCAAATCAGCACGTTGCATGTGCAAACATGCCGTTTTCAAGCTGTTCCACAATGCTGTCGAAGTCATTGCTGTCTCTTTGACACCGTCATTATCCTGCAGCACCAATGCATCCAAGATGTATTGAGCAGCTTCCTCATACCGCTGTCAAAAAATTCAGAATCATCCAGGGTGTTCGACATCTGTAAGGGAAATCTCACCCGGAGATTGATGCAAGAAATACCGAGATTAAAGCTATATTTGCTCAACTGTTAGGTGAAGAAAACACAGAAGATAATACAAAGACGAGACGTACCGAGCACGGATATATCCAGGATTCAGTTCAAGAGCCTTGTAGTAGTATTGCAGTGCCTCCTCTGGGTGCCCGCTATTTGCCACCGTTGCTCCAACCCGGTTATACAACAACCAGTCCTACGAGAATGAACATCAAGACAAGACAATACACGAATGAACTTCACCTCAGGTCGAATTGCCAATGCCATTCTAAAGCAATCCTGCGCTTTCTGGTAATCCTTTGGCCATCTTGTCAGTTGAATCATTTATCGAGATGACGAAAATCAGGATCACCTCTTTAGTATTTAGTAATATCGCTAATGCTATTTGAGTGTCCGCATCAATCTCTCCACTGCTATCACTCCTCACCATGACCATCAACTGGTCTATCAACTTCGTACACCTTTCATTCACCGGGAGGTGAGCAGTATCAGTAGCATCGTAGGGAACAGTCACATATCGTTCATTCCTCTTCAACCATTCCTCAACAGCGTCATAGGTGCTCCGACGATTGTTATCGTTGGCATAAGAGATGGATAAGGCAAGCCACGAAGGGAGATGTGATGGGTCAAGTTCTATTGCATGTTTGAGAGCTTGAAGAGCCTTGTGTTCTCGTTCGTTTTCTTGTTGTTTGATGCCAAGCTCATACCAGGCTCTAGCTTTCGTCATGTCTTGTTGTACAATAGCTTCGAGTTCTAGAACACTCTATATGTTTCATCCAATTCGTAATTTTTAGGACCTGATTTACACCTGGATGAGAACACTGACCTTGAGCAAAGGTGATATTTCAGTATGTAAGGCATGATGTCTCGTCCTGGATGAATCCCCAAGTAGATACGGATTGTTATCCTGAAATTGATAATGATCTATCTGCTTGATTCCTGAACTCGTTGCCTCGAAACGATCCCAATCTTCTTGCAAAGAATCCCACACTCTCTCCTGGGAATTCATTGTCAGCGTACTAGCAGGAAGTTGCTCAGCTTCCTGCCAAAATTTCGTGTATTCCGCATTCTCTTGCCTAAAATATGCATCATTCGCATCTTCTTTCCCTAGATCACCCCCTTCCTTCATTTGCGACGGCAAATCATGTTGATGCTGAACTTGAAACACAGGTAGATTTGTCATGGTACGGTCCTCGACTGAGCTCAGGTTGTCAAGAGCTCGCCCTTTGCCTTTGTCCAACTGTGATGAATTCTTCGTCCCGTCGTTCACAATCACTTGGTTTCCGCTGACAACAACTTCTCCATCTCGCAACTGTTTCATCAACGACATGAACTGGCTATTCTGAAATTTTGGGTTGGTTTCATGTTTCAAGTTCTCGACAAGCATGCCCGCCGTTCTTGAGAGATCATCTCCCTCAAATTGGGGCTTGTTGATGGTCTCGCTTTCTTTTTGGGTTTGTTGCTCAGCAATCATTGACGCAACTTGTACTTCCTGTGCAGAGAATTCCTTGTCCCAAGATAATTCTGATAAAAGCTGTCAAATTGATCTTGACCTCAAGGACAGAACAGTTGAGCGTACGATCATTCAGAACCGGGGTTGATGCCTGGGCCTCTTGTCGAATAGGGGTATGAGGTATGAATGGGTGCATCCCAGGTCCCATAGTATTCCAATCTATAGATGGATGCCGATAAGATTCTTCTATCGATTGAAAATTGCATTCAAAAACCAACTCTGCAGCAGTGGCGGCGTTGGTGAATGTACAACGCCCGGATGAGCATCAATAGACCGCGCTTGCATTGACCCAACAGGACTAGGAATATGTTGTATTTGCTGCTTCGATTGTTGAGCATCACCCAGATCCATCCTCATGAAATCCGCTGCCCATCCTGTTACTAGTGAGGCTGGTGCCTGTGATTGCGGAAGTTGTACGGAAGCTGAGGGTAAGGCCGTACGCATAGCCGATACATCGAATGCTGTTGAGAGCCTCGATGCACCTACTGTTGGAGTCGGCGTCAAATTAAAGAATCGACCAGCATCGGCATCTGGTCCTATAGGTCCTGTCTGTGTACGGAAGGCCTGAATTTTATATGAATCGTTGGTTGAGCTTTTCAGTCAAAAAAAAACGCTCACTGCTCGTGAAGATGCTGTTCTTGGGGCTCCAATGTGGTCCTAGGTGTATTCAGTGGCTCATTGCAAAGGTGGTTTAGTATGATGACACAACCTGCTGGATACCTCTGTCTTGATCAAAACGTTTCGAGAGGCCCTGCAATGGATTGGAGGGCCCACACTCAGCGCCACTGTTGAAAAGCATAGGCAGCGACATGGTGGAGAAGGAAAGTACTAAGTACTACCGGAATGACGTTACCGGAATTGATCAGACTAACGGCTCTCACGTGTTTTCAAGCGATAAACATAAAAAATTAAATTGCAACGATTACAGCCCAGGTTATGTACGTTACAGTATGTGGCCGGCCAAATCATTTCCTTCCTCTTGCAGAAACGAACTGGAACTATAAAATCAGTTCTTTATATCAAGAATACTGAACGAAAGGCAATGTCTTTGGCGATAATCAAATGTTCTGAGAGCAGGCACAGGTATGTTGGATGGGCACAGAGCCAATGCTTGACTACGACTGTTGTGTTGCCGTAGAAGGACTCGACGCCGCTGTGCGCTGATCACTACCCTCGCCCTGATTCTGATATTTCGGACAAGCGAGTCTACACTCTGCACCACCATCTGATCTTACTGAAAAGTGAAAAGTCAGCAAAGGGGTTTGAATACCCTAAATGTATCATTAGGACATACAGTGACGCTGAACGATAGGGTTAAGTACGGAAACGTTCTTTGACATTGAGATCGGGACGTACATTTAGGGCATCGAGACGGCTAAAGGCCTTCTTACAGCCATGGCAAATATTTGTCTGGGACTTGGCACTATGCAAAGCTTGATGACGTCTGGGGACATACGTGATCAGATGAACACCAGCAGCAGCAGCAGCAGGAGACCAGGCTTACTTGCAGTCGTGCTGGCGAGCAAAACCCTTCTTGCAGCCCGGCCACTCGCAGACATAAGGCCGTTCCTCGGTGTGTGATCTAAGGTGACCTGATATAATGTGATCAGATACAAAGCAGTACGAATGAAGGGATGCATACCTCGGAGGTTAAATCTCCGTGTGAAGGTGCTCCCACATCCAGGCACAGGACAGACAAAGTGAGCCTCGTTTCTGCGGCGACTGGCAGAGGCGAGCTGGGTTGCAGAGGTCGTCACCTGCTGTTTCTCAACCTGAAGGATGGGAGGAAGCCTCGGCACGCCCTGAGAGGAGGGGTAATGATTGGCACCAGCGCCCGACTGCGGCTCTGGATCACTGGCAAGCCCGGAGAATAGGGCTGGTGGGGGAGCCAGTATAATGCGAGAGCCCTTGGTAGAGCTGTAAAGCTCATGGGCATGAGGGGCAAGAGCGACATCTGGGCGATTAGTCCGACGAAGATCAGAGGCGAGTGCCTGGGCAAGCTGAGGCAGAACGGGGGGCGGAGAGGAGTGGGAATGTAGTGGCTTGTTGGTCTGGGCTGCTGGGGGGGGAAAGGGGAAGTCGCGGGGAGGACCATCTGGATGGGTAGCTGGGCCGGTGGTGGGGACGGACTGGAGAGCGTGGATGGCATACATGATGGTGGTGGTAGAAAGGAAAGAAAGCGATGGCGACAATGTTGCGCTCCCAGACTCCTTCCTGATCTGGACATCTAGCACTGCCTCTCTCCTTCCGGCTTCTCCTCAGTCCTCCCTCCGTCCTTGTTATCGCTGCCAGCACTCTACCCTCTCTCCACCCACACCACCTGCCACCGCCCGACGGGCCCAGCAAGCCCTCCCGCCCTTTCTGCCCAACTTCTTCCTCGAGTGGCAGTGCTGCACAGCACCAAAAGGTTATATTACTTTCAGCTCCTTGAGCTCCAAGCTGTGCAATTTCCCCTTTTATTCATCATACACTCTACTAATCAAACAAGTGCGAATCCTGCAGACGCCGTCTGCGCACCAGTTCTTTCTCCGTTATAATTTGTCCTGCAATCCGACTACTTTCGCCTCTCAGCATTCCCACACCCCTACTGATTATCTGAGTCGGACTTTCGGATCCCGACGACTCTTGCCTCTTGGATACGAACATGATCGCAGGGTCTGACACCTTTCCTCTTGGAATACCACCTGGCACCAGTCCATTTGCACTCGACATGCCGTGGTACTTGGTAAATGTATTCTCAATCCACTCCGCAAGTTCATCAATCACCTGAACCATGCTCAGTAATCGCAAAAAGCTTCTTTGAATGACTCTCGTGACTCACCGCCCTTGCTTTTGGCAGCAGTGTTGGCATTTGCAGGTACCCGTGACTCCAATCTGCCAGTAACACAAGCTGCACCCAGTCAGACTCACTTTCACTTGTCAATTTGGCCTTCTCCCTCTTCATCTCTTCCACATTTTTCAGGTCCTCCTCAGATCTTACCCTTTGTCCTGACAGACTCATTTCTAATTTGACTTTCCGGGCACTCTTCGCCTCGCGCACACGGCCTGCAAATATGACACTGTCATCAACAAAGGGATCTTTCTCACCGCACTGAATCATCAGCGGTGGGAACTGTGCAAGTAAATAGTCTGGCGTAAGAATAGGAGAAATATGGTAATCTGTCGCAAAATCCGGATTCCGATAAGGTCCAATATACAAAATCGCCATGGCACGCATCTGAGATATAACCTCCTCAGTATCGCTTCTTGCCCTCTGGCACTCTACTCACCATACTCGGTGATACAATCCTGTCTTGGAAATACCCTCCTCTGCTCGACATCGTTAACCTCGTCCCAAAAGGTTCTACTCTCTTCCCCTTCCGACCAAATGCCTGAGTAGCCTTCGTATCAGCCTCTTTGAGAGCAACGGCCATCTCTTCCTGTTTTCTTTTCAATGCCGAATGCGTTCGCATGATTGAGCCACTCGGTTTCAGATCATCATATTTGTATTTTACCCGAGCTTCGATTGGCTTGTCCTCTTCTTCGTAACCCTCAAAATCCTCATCATCAGATTCAACGTCACCAAGCATCCCGTTATCAGTATTAGTCCTGATTAACCTAGGCGCAGACAGACTCGTCAACTCTTCCCCTCCACTAGCAAATCCACGAAGTCTGTCTTTCCAGTCAGAATGCCTCTTGATTCTCTTCTTTCGTCGACGATCGGATACCATACTCAGTGGAGAGACATGATGCAAATGGTCCTTCTGTTCAGCGAACTCTCGCATCCCGGGTATATTATTTGATGACTGTTCCGTCCGTAAAACTCGTAAATTGTCTGTCGACATCCAAGACGTGTAGTTGAAATCTAATGCCGCATAAGTGAGCACCATGCCTATGGGCACCGGCACTGATTTGACATCCCAAATTTTTGATGCTTCAATGTTGAACTCGAGAACCTTGATGATGAGGTTAACAGCGAGGGTCCCGCCTCTAAAGTTTATATTAGTCTCATTTGCTTGTAAAAATTCCTTGTCACATACGCTGAATCTCCGGTAACAATGACAGAAAGCTTTTCACCTGACATGCCAATAATACGACCAGCTATTGAAGGTCACATCAACACCATTCTGTCGACGACAACCGGAGAGCTTCAGACCCACCGGATTCGACAAGTAGTCGATAGACATCAAAAGCTTCATCAGTGGCGAAAGGATATGGATCTATGAAGGACTCTCAATTCATATCATCTAATGGGGTGATAAATTGTCCTCACATTCTGGAGCCTTGCCATAGTCGATGGAGAGGACTGGCTTCCCAGAGTAGACAGCCCAATGCCGTAACCGCTCTTCATGATGTTCCGGTGACATGGCAACAAATCCACCGCCAGGAAAATCAAGAATGAGTTCAGTTGCTTTCCCAAGCTGTGCTTCAGGCGGAGCAAAGAATAGGTACGCAGTCACAGGTCGGTCGTAGAAAGAACCTTCTGGACGAGGAAGGAGGATTTTTCGGCGGACCGACAACTTTGGTAATCGTTGGATCAAACGAATCTTAACAGCGTGAGCTGACTACACAGAATCAGAAGATGAATCATACAAAGGGATGTGTAGTCTTGTTCCACGTCGCGCGAAGGACTTCAACTGTGGGTACAGCGCGAAACCGCCGGAGCTTGAGCGACGTCAGTCATTCTGCGAAGCGAGGATTACAATGCAATAACGTGCCTTCTCGTCCGCAGCAGAAGGAAACAGGATATAGTACATAGCAAATATTAATGAGCAGATATCGCGGACCCACTTTGGGCGGATTGACATCGCCGTTGCGAAACCCGCGTCCAAGCCGGTAACAATCCATGTAGCTCGAAAGTAATCTGGTGTATACTTTGGGGCGTCAGAAGAAATGCTCTGGATTTGAATCAGCATACAAGATTCCGGAGAGGTTCAGGGGCTATGTGCGGTGTTTCTTATTTTAGCACTTTATCATATCAGTAGAATAGCAAGCTATAATCACCATCGAGACCAAATATCTTGTCGAAATTAAAAAGTGCATATACCGCAGTAAGTGTGCTCAATATCAGCTGCCAAGGCGTGAAACGCTCTGAAGATACTAAATTTAGTATCCTCAGATGTTGAACGGGATAAGACACACGGAGTTTTCGGTTGAGCCGAGGTAACCAGAGAATCCGGGGTGGACCATCCTTTGCCTTCCTTATACGCCAGATCCAGAAGGAGAGCATCAAGAAAACCTGAAGACACATTATTTACATAGAATGATCACTAAAATCATTAGCAGACGACGGACTTGCGCTCTCTTCCAAGACGGATTAGGGCGTCCAAGTATATGATCAATCATAAGAAGAGCAGTGAAAGGTCAATTTAAGATGATGGTAGCAGAGAAAGAGGATAAGACACATTCATAGACCAGGTTGCCCCGCGCTATTTGGAGACAAGCGATCAAGATAGATTAGCATGTGATTCTCATAATAGGATCGCTCCCTGAGCATTCTATGTTGGTGTTGATATGTTATACTCCAACCTTAGTAGAAGTCAGTCCCCATGTGTTTTTGGAAGGGACGTGTGGATTGCTCAAGTAGTACATCAAAACTCATATCGAATCAGAGTGATTAAATCTCCCGGCGGATCAACAGAGGGTTAAGATTTGCGATAATTTTGTCCTGATTTTCACATCTGACCTTGCAGAAACCTCTCTGAACTTCCTTGGTCATTTACATCTTGACATGGCTACTACATCAGAACTAACATCAATCAAGTTTAATGGCGACAAAATAGAGATTGTCAATCAGCTATTGTTGCCCCATATCACGGAGTACCTCGAGATTAATTCAGTCGAGGATGCTTATGATGCTATTCAATCTATGAAGGTGTTGCTTTCCACCCGTGCCTGGCTTAATTGACTGAGAGAGACATTAGATTCGTGGAGCACCGGCTATCGCTTCTTTAGCATCTCTATCCATCTCACAACACCTCATTCGTGCGCTCGAAAGAACTCCTTCGCCCGACTTTTTGTTATCCACATCTGCATTCCGTTTACACATCGTGTCCATCTTGGAGTATCTGTACAAGTCTCGACCAACAGCAGTGAATCTTGGTGCTGCAACAAAGAGATTGACTCAAACTCTGACCGATGGTATAGTGGCGGGCAAGTCCACCACAACAATTGCTCGAGATCTCATCAAGGAAGGGAAGCTTATCGCTGATGAGGATGTGGGCAGGAACAAGGCTATGGCGAAATGGGGTGGTGACTGGCTTGTTGAACAAGTCAAAGGGGACGGTGCATCAGGAGATGGGTTGAATGTTTTAACTGTCTGCAATACAGGTTCACTTGCAACGTCGGTCAGTCCTAGATGGATCATTTCAAATACTCAGTCATGTGGATTTGGTTTCTAGGGGTATGGTACAGCTCTTGGATTGATTACATACCTTCACGAAACTGGGAAGCTTGGCAAAGCTTATTTCACACAAACGGCCCCTTACCACCAGGGTTCAAGGTGATTGCATGCTCTAGAATAAGGTTAATCGCATGTGCTCAACTTTTCATAGACTTACAGCTTACGAGTTTCAAACGCTCAAAATACCTTCTGTGATGATTTGCGATACAATGGTCGGCTCCTTGTTCCAACATCACAAAATCCATGCCGTCGGTAAGTACTTATCTGTCAATCAGAAACGTACCAACTTTTCTCCTAGCTGTCGGAGCAGATCGAATCGCGAAGAACGGTGATACTGCAAACAAAGTTAGTACCTGTCTTCTTGATCTGAACCATAGATCTCTGCTCACTGTGGCACTGTAGATTGGAACATACAACGCAGCCGTGTTGGCTGCCCGACATAACATCCCTTTCATCGTTGTTGCCCCCATAAGTACGGTCGACCTTGACATATCTGATGGATCAAAGTACGCCTTGCCTGTCCACACATTTTCTATACCATTTTGTTTCAACTCGAGATTGCCATAGAATCCCCATCGAGCATCGTCCCCCTCTTGAGGCCTGCCTCGTGCGGGGTATCTTGTACCCAAACAATGGCCAGACAGAACAAGCTCAAGTTATGATAACCCCCGTCGGCCTAGAAGGGATCTACAACCCTAGCTTTGATGTAACCCCTGCAGAGCTCATAACTGCCATTGTCACAGAGAAAGGTGTGGCAGTCAAGGCTGAGGGTGCCATGGAATTCGATCTTTCATCTGTTGTCTGATGACTATAAGGAAATTGTTAGGATAGGCGACAGTCAATTCACCTGGCGGTGATAGTATCTTTTCGTATTGACCCAAGTACGAAACTGGCATGATACACTATTTTAGAGATGTGCTATGCCTAAACACTACCGCCACTAGCCAAACAAACGATGGAGCAATGATTCTGTCTCTTGGCATCCTGCAAGGCATTTTTTTCATGATCTGAGATTATGGAATTTGTTTACCATCACCACACGGTAAACCAAATGACTTGCACCTTCCCTTACTTTCCATTGACCTCATCGATGGGGAGATCAACCTGTCACCACCTCCGAGGCGGATCAAAAAGATAAAGATAAAGATAAAATGTGATATCATTACCTATTTCTCTCCCAGGTTCATCTAAAGGGGGGGTTCTTTCGAGGTTGAACTCCTTTCCCCACCCCCTCTCATAACATCTCTATCCCTTTACCTCCCCCCCCCCTCCCCTTTTTTTTTGGGCTCGTTCCGAAAAAATGTCAGAAGTGAAGGAATACATCGTCGCGGTACACGGTGGTGCAGGATTCCACCATTCCGATAACGATAGACGTATCAAACGTGCTCTCAAGCTGTTCGTGATTTTTTTTTCTTCTCCCAGGTGACAAGCTTACTTTGCTTTGGACATTCACTTTTTGTATCTGCATGTTTTTCTGTTTGGATGGAGTTTTAGTGCATGCAAGAAAGCTCTTGAAAGGATAGAACAAATCGAGTCGGAATCATCTCCTTCAAATTCAGATCCGAATTCGAAAGACAAGGGATCCATGATATTAGTCGAACAAGCTATCCTATCCCTTGAAGATGATCCCTTTCTCAACGCGGGATATGGTTCCAATTTGACTTTGGATGGAACTGTTGAATGTGATGCTGCTCTTCACATTTCTTGCTCGAACAATGACCTTCAATTTGGTAGTGTTGGTGCTGTTTCTGGTATAGTCTTTCCTCTTTCGATTTGTTTTCCATAACATTACTTCCAGGAATCAAAAATCCGATTTCAGCCGCTCGAAGTATCTTGGAATATTCGATAAAGACAAGCGATAGCAACAAAAACAAGCTGGGTCGTGTACCACCCATGTGAGTAAGAAGAAGAAAGCGTAGGGAATATTAAATGACGAGGGCAGGACACTTGTATCCACTGGAGCAGTCAACTTTGTGGAGAAGTATGGGTCTGGAACAGACCTCGTTCCTCCTGAGAATATGATCACAACTTTGGCAAAACAAACTTGGAAAAAGTGGAAAGATAGGTTAGAGGGAGCGGTCATAACAGGAGAAGAAGCAGACTGTGAGGATAGGATGCAAGATACAGTGGGTGCTGTGGCTTGGCATCCAAGCAGCGGATTTGCGTCGGGCGTTTCAAGGTCTAGTCCTGATTTCCTTTTTTTATGCAACCCTTTATTCAAGGTTTGAAAGTGGAGGGATGCTGCTCAAGTTTCCAGGGAGGGTTGGAGAGGTAAAATTTGTTCCTGTTCAATTCAGCAACGTTTGAAATTGATGATGAAAAGGCAGCTATCTTTGGTGCAGGATGTTGGGCACAAGACAGGACAGGTAAGACAGATGGTATGGCATGTAGTATATCGGGTACAGGAGAGGAGATCATCCGCGCTAACCTTGGGCGGAGTATCGGTGCAACTTATAGGTCGTGTGCAGAGCCTCATCAAGTATTGCAGCGGGCACTGATGGAGTATCTGAGGAGTGAGCCCAGTAGAAACGAAGAGCCAGAAAAAAAGGTGGGGATGGAAGGGCTAGGTGCAGGGGTGCTGATGATAACGAGAGAATGTGCACTAGGTGGGATAGTACAGAACGATGTTGCCGTAAGTGACTGATCAATCGCAAAGCGGAGGTGTGGTGCGGATTTACGACGGCGAGCATGGCCATTGCATTTGCGTCGAGTAAGGAGCGGAAACCAAAGGTATGATTACAACATGGGAGGAGATAGGAGGGAGTAACGGAATCGTTAGGCATATATACTACGTCGAAAGAAAGGACATGTGTTGATCACGTCATTCAAGATTTGATTATTGTCCGGCAAGGCGTGACTGGTTGAAACGTTGGAGGGTTTTGATAGGGAATTTTGTTCTGGACGATGTCAAAAGGTGGCGAGAAGAAGAGGGTCTGCATACCTGCAAGTTGAGCAGACGGGAACGGGATGGCAGAAAACTAGAAAGTGGTGAATAGACGAGGAGAGGGGTAGGGAAGAGATCATCACTTGAAAGACAAACAGAGCAGACGAAGCCAATGTCGATGGTATTTTTATGGCAGAAACAGGCGGCGCGAAAATCGACCTTGTCATGGGTGGGGACAGCGACGATCTTGCGGATGGCAGGGGAAGGAAGGAAGGCCATCTGGAGGAGGTGAGGAGAGGAAAGAGAGAGAAAAAGGGCGCACGATAAGATACTGCAGGAGGGCATCGGACTGTTGGAGGTGGATGTAGGCGCCACCGGTCAGATGGGCAGCCTGCTGGAGGAAGAGGGCGTGGGGGCCGTGGACCTGGCAGACGTCGATGGTGACGTTCTGTGGGATGTGAGAAGAGGTGGAAATGAAGGACAAGAGACATACAAGGTTCTGGGCAGAAAAGACAGAGTTCATGATAGGGATGTAGGAGGAGGGGAGGTCGGGGGAGACGGAGAGGACGAGGAGGCGGGAGACGGAAGGGTTGGGGTGGAGCTGGAGGCGGTTGACATCTTGGGAGAGAAAGATGAGGAGAGAGCGAGGGCGAGAGAGCGAGGAGTGTACGCACGGCAGAGAGCCTTGGCGATGGCAGGGACAAGGGCAGGGGGTTCTGACGAGGGAGGGCGGTCGAGGAGAGCAAGGAAGGCGTCGCGGACAGCGTGGTCGAGGGCAGCAAAGGGGGAGTAGGCGTTGGAGACGGGGAGACGGAGGGAGTCGGCGTCGGAGGCGTAGAGGAGATCGGCGCCGGCGGGGAAGGCGGCGAAGACGGCGACGGAGTTTGCCGCGTTTTCTGCGAGGTGGGCATGGAGGAAGACGAGCACGTGGGGGAGAAACGCAGGCGCAATGTCGAGGACAACCGCGAGATGGCAGGGCGAGTCAGTCTCCATGCGTGGCAAAACCCTAACCCCAGGACACACAGCGCCGGTCACCAACACTCTTCCGGCGTTGCCCGTCACGACGACGCTCCCGTGTGAATTCTCCCCCGTTGGCGATGCTGACGCCCGTCCTCCCCGCTCTTCCTCCCCACCACCATGTCCATCCTCGTCGACGACCACGACGTCCTCCTCCACCCTGACTATCTCCTCGCCTCCGTCCCCCGCCTCCCCATCTCCAGCCAGCCCTCGGTCCGTCCCCGCCTGCCTCTTCTCTCTCCTCTTTGCTCACCGTCTTTCCTCTCACAGGAGCTCGGTGATTCCGTATGTCTCTTCTCTCTCTCTCTCATCTCCTCTAAATTCTCTCAGGGCTACGAGGACCAGCCCGACGATGATGAGGATGACAACGACAACGACGACGACGACACTACCTACGCCGACGAACAGTACCCCTCCAAGAGAAAACCCCTCAAGAAAGCCAAAAAGCATCGTCTGCCCTCTGCCCATGTCATACGCCCCCGAGGTACGTCTCCCCCGTCCCTCCCTCAACTTCCCACATGTCAACCTTACCTCCAAGCATCCACCCGCCCCGCCTCATCTTCCGACTCGGACTCGGATTATGGTGCCCCTGCCCACAAGCGCAAAAAAAAGAACCGCCAGTCCACAGAGGAAATCAGAGTCTCCAGCCGTGGTGGCAAAATTCCAAACTATGTCGATGATGTACAGGACTTTGACAAATTTGACCAAGACGAGCACATCCCCAACACCATCGACTCCGTAGACCCCATCGCTCAGTTCCAAGAGGAAGACGAGATCGAGGCCGTCCTCAGCCACAGTAGAGACGAGGCTCGAGAGAATGACCCTCACGACCTCTGGTTTGAGAACATTGTCCGTCATTCCTTACTCGTCTTTCCCATCCTCTTCTGAAAACAAATCAAATAGCGCTTCCACATCAAATGGAAATCCTTCTCCCACCTCCACAACACAGACGAAACCTATGAATTTCTCAAGCGTTTTAAAGGCCTTAAGCGTGTCGACAACTATATCAAGGCTTACAAACAGTGGCAGTCTCGATTGGCCGCTCCAAATCTTTCCCGCGAAGACGCAGAAGCGCTTTTGTTGGACAAGGAACGTGAGAGGGAAGATCTCGAAAGTTATCGCAACGTTGACCGAGTAGTTTCCCATCGAATTGGCGCTGATGGCGAGGAGGAATATTTCTGCAAGTGGCAAGGCCTCAATTACGAACACTGCACCTGGGAACTCTCAAGGGACGTCAAGCCTATGGCCCAGGACCAAATTCAGGTATATAGAGAACGTGAAGCTGATGCCAAGTTTCCCTTCAAGAGTGTGTCCTACTCGAGGCATAACAGACCGCAGTTTAAAAAGATCACCCAAGATCCTGATTACATAAAGTCCACGGGGGGTGAACTTAAGGACTTTCAGTTGACTGGACTCAACTGGCTCGCTTATCTTTGGAGTCAGGGTGACAATGGTATTCTCGCTGATGAGATGGGGCTCGGAAAGGTGCGCTGTTGGTCATCGATCGCTCATCGGCTCCTGTGGCTTATACATAGCTCAGACCGTGCAGACAGTAGCTTTCATTTCCTATCTCTTCCACGAGATGCAGCAATATGGTCCTTTCCTTGTCATTGTTCCTCTCTCCACCATCACCGCCTGGCAGACACAGTTTCAAGCCTGGGCTCCAGATATGAACGTTATCACTTACATCGGAACCGCCACAGCTCGCGAAGTTATTCGTACGTACGAGTTTGGTCTCTCCCATAAAAAGCTCAGGATGAACGTCCTGTTGACGACCTACGAGCTCACTCTGAGGGATGCCAAGGAGCTCGGGGATATCAAATGGCAGGTGCTCGCAGTTGATGAGGTCTCTCTCTCTCTCTCCATGTTTGAGTACCTGGATTGACTCGCATCACCAGGCACATCGTCTCAAGAACTCTGAGAGTCAACTCTATGAAGCTTTGAGATCGTTCTCTGCAGCATCCAAGCTGTTGATCACAGGAACACCTCTGCAAAATAATGTCAAGGGTGTGTACATTATCATTTTTGTTTATCGACGAGAAAAACTCATTGATCTATAGAGTTATTGTCCCTCATGCATTTTCTGATGCCCGACAAGTGTAGGTGATATGTTGATAGTGAGACCGAGAGTCTTATCCACAATAGTTGCCCTCACCAACGAATTCGATTTGAATGATGCTGATCATGAAGAGAAGATCAAGGAGCTTCACCAGCAACTCGAGTCACTGATGCTTCGACGCCTGAAACGCGATGTTCTAACATCGCTGCCCACCAAGAGCGAACGCATTCTTCGCGTCGAAATGAGTGCTCTTCAAACCCATTTCTACAAGAATATTCTGACAAAGGTACGGATCTTTGCTCTCTTATCGGCCAGCTATGAATTCCTTTGCAGAATTTCTCGGCTCTTGTCAAGAGCGCGAACGGCAATAACAACATCAGTCTCCTGAACATCGCCATGGAGCTTAAGAAAGCCGCCAATCACCCTTATCTCTTTGATGGTGCTGAAACGCGGAGCGACAACAATGACGAAATCCTCAAAGGACTCGTCATGAATAGTGGCAAAATGGTGCTTCTGGACAAACTACTCGCTCGCCTACGTCAGGATGGCCATCGCGTGCTCATTTTCAGCCAGATGGTGCGTATGCTAGATATCCTCAGTGATTACATGTCGCTTCGCGGATATGTGCATCAGCGGTTGGATGGCATGGTTTCCTCTGATCAACGCAAAAAATCGATTGCGCATTTTAATGCTCTTGGATCGCCCGACTTTGCATTCTTGCTCTCTACTCGTGCCGGTGGTCTTGGTATTAATTTGGAGACAGCTGATACTGTCATTATTTTTGACGTCAGTAGCTACTTTCAAAGAGTAGATTCATGTCCTTAATTTCTTTCAGAGCGACTGGAATCCGCAGAATGATTTGCAAGCCATGGCTCGTGCCCACCGTATTGGACAAAAGTCCCACGTTAGCGTGTATCGCTTCGTGAGCAAGGATACAATGGAAGAGGACGTTCTGGAACGTGCAAAGAAAAAGATGGTGCTCGAGTACGCTAGTGAGTAATTTTCTAGCTATCTGCGCGGAACGCTCTGACATGGCATCTATGATAGTCATCAATCAGATGGACACGTCACAGGCTCACTTGAGCTCCAAAGCTCAGAGCAAGGATCCGCACAAGCCCGATAACCTGAGTAAAGAAGAGTTGACTGCTGTTCTGAAGTATGGTGCTCAGAAAATGTAAGTGATGGATATGGGCGAGATCACTGGTGACAACTGATGATGGTACTCAGGTTCGACAAGGATGACAGCTTGCAGAGTCAGAAGCTGGATGAGATGGACCTCGATGATATTCTGAATCGAGCCGAAGCTCATGAGACGATGACCACTGATGGAGGTACATCTCTGGGTGGTGAAGGTTTCCTCGCCCAGTTCGCAGCCGTGAGTGACGTGAAGAACGACATGAGTTGGGAGGAAATCATCCCTTTGGAGGAGCGACGAAAATTCGAGAGTGAAGAGGATCAGAGGAAAGCAGAGGAACTTGCTGCACAAGAGTCTCGCGATAGAAAACGGTCCCATGCTCAAGTTTCTTATGAGGGTATGGACGTTGATCATCCACCCTCAGCTGGTGCGCAGAAGAAACCAAAGATAACTGGAGTTCAGAGGAAATCCGCGAGTCAGAAAGCTATGGAGCTGAAAGAACGAGATGTTCGTGTGTTGATTAGGAGTTTGCAACGGTGGGGCGATATTAGACAACGATACGATGTGATTGTAAGTATCGTTATCTTGTTGATTTTAGGTAATTTACGGGTCGTGTCTAGGTCACAGAGTCCAAATTGCAAGATAAGAATAGGGCTATGCTTCTGGATCTTGCAGATGAAATTATTGACGTCTGCAGCCAAGCTGTTCGAGAGAATGAGGATCAGAAACGTGAGCGTCTCGCGTTGGGCGAAACGTTGACCAATGCTCAGAAGAGCAAAGCCGTTCTCGTGGCCTGCCGAGGAGTTGGGAACATTAACGCTGAAACTGTTCTTTCACGTCATCGTGACCTTCAGATTCTTTTTAACACACTATCCGAGCTAGATGATCCATACAGGTGGTCTATTCCCATTGACAATATCCGGCCTACGCTGAATTGGTCCGGTCGTTGGGATCCTCAAGATGATTCCATGCTCCTCGTTGGTGCCTTCATTTATGGATTTGGCAACTGGGAGGCGATGCAGAAAGATCCGAAACTGGGACTGGATGGCAAGTTCTTTTTGGAAGAAGGAAAGAAGGGTGAAGATGCTGCTAGTCGGCCTATACCCAATGCAATTCATCTTGTACGGCGGGGTGATTTCTTACTTGGACTGTTGCGCGAGCATGATGAGAAGCTACGATCGTACGAGAGTTCGCTACGTAGCAAAGGTCATCTTAAAGTATCGGCATCGCCCCCTCCACTTCCGCTATCGTCGTCCTCTCATATCAGTAGTTTGAAGAGGAGAGCAGAGAGTGAAGCTATGGCAACGATTGATGATACCAGTTCGAAGAAGAGGAAGAGGAGACCGACACCGACCTTTACTGATTCTGATTCATCAGATGAATGGTGAATGGTTTTTTATTCTAATAAATCGTTCACTCGACTAAAATTGTGGTGGTGGTGGTGGTGGTGGTGTGGTGATTTCTAGTCCGTCTATGGATGAGGCTGCCACCAAAGAGGAACTTCGACCAGTCAAGAAACAACTTGTATGTTGAATCTTTTTCTCTCTCTTTATTCTTTGAGCATATCATTGACTCGTATCTTATCTTTTCCCAAGAAACAGCTCAAGCTTTCTGGAGAGGATATGCCAAGGGAAGATAAAGTGGCGATTCTCAAGGATTCCCTCGCTGCTATTGGTCGTCGTATTGAGGCGGTGTTGCAAGCAAAACAAGCGAATGGTGATGATTGCGAGAGATGGAAACGACATCTATGGACGTAAGTGTTCATGTTCAGGAATGTTGGTCGCATGCCAACCGTGTTTTTTTTTTTTTTTTTTTTTAAAATACTACTTGATAGATTTGTGACCCTGTTTTGGCCGAAAAAAGTGAAAGCCTCCAAGTTGGAAGAGATACATGCGAAGATGGTGATGAAGGAGTCGACACCTCGAGTACAACCATCCGACACTAATGCGTTAAAGAAGCCGAAACTCAGTGGCAAGACGAACGGGTCGTCGTCTACATCGGGATCTACTTCAGTCAAGACAAATGGAAAATCTTTTCGGTGACACCAAGTTGATTTTTTTTTTTCAAGTTTTGTCTTTTTTTGCTTTCCTCGCTTCATTACGATTTTTTTCTTCTTAAATACGGTACCCTCCCCCCCTACGTCCAAGTTTTGTATATCCTATTCTCCACCATCTCATCGTAGTCGTACTACCCATCGTGTACTAGTTTCCTTCCGCGTTACACAAAGCAGTAGTAGCAGAAATTTCTAAGAATTTTGAATGCCCTGCTATAATAACTCGGCGTGCTATGGAGCTGTGACTCATTATCACAACTTTAAAAAAAAACCATATCAAGATACAAAATATATATATATCTTCTATCGCATTGGATTACGTCGGATAAGTATCGGTGGAGGTGCGGTTTGATCGTTGGTGGCGGTAACGACACGTCGAGATGGACCCGGTTTTGAATCCCAAGATGATGATGAAGCATGGGGGTTAGTATGTCTATTTGGGAGACTGCTTTTGTGTACGTGTGGCCGAGGTTCTGGATGAGGAGCAGTCATATCTACTCGTTGTCCATCCCCAGTCGGGTTGACTTGTGGTGTGTTTTTAACTTCTAAACGTCATGAACATAAACTAAAACTGAGCAACATCACTGCAAAAAAAAAAACACACAAGACCCACCCTGAATGATTTTCGTATCGGCTTCACGATGAAAGCCTTGCATGAGAACAGTATAACGTTTAACCTGTTGTTTCAATAAAGCAGCCCGCTCTAAATTCCCTTCTGACAAAGCCCATTTACGCTCTTCACGATATCGCCTACGTTCACTGTCCGCCAGAGACGCACGAGCTCGCAAAGCAGCTATCTCTCGTTCAAGTGGCGTCATATTCTCTTGGGCACGTATAAGATCAGAATTGGAATCAACAGAAGTTATGTCGGAAACAGGGTGATATTTCGATTGTTGGTGACGGTCGTTGTTTGCCTGTGCACTGTTATTATAATTAGCACGAGCTTGAGGTACGCGCTGTCGTTTCCTGTCTTCTCTGGTACCAGGCGTAGAAAAGCTAACCCTCCTCCTCCGACGCTCGGTGGATGGTGTGGCAGATATGGTAGCCCACGGGTATACAAACTGGGAGATCAGATCAGTTCCGAGAAACCCAAGGAATACACCAATAACGGTGCTCGCGCATCTGTTGATGTCGGGATCTAGGTTGAATTCGAAGATGAGTTTACCAGCAATAAATGTGATGACGAGGAAACCGAGGTTGGAGTTCTTGACAGTGTAGTGCAGGGCCACACCTTGCCAAACTCCAAGGAGAATATGATCCTTGACCGTGGGTCCTTCTGTGTTACTGAATATGTCAAGGAGAATGCGGGCGCCGAGGCCAACAAGAAGTGCAGGAGCAGGTTGGATAGGCATAGGCATTGATCAATATCATAAGCGCATTGTTTGAGACCACAAGATCACGTGAACGCTCATGGTTATAAATACAGAAATGTACAATCAGATCAAAGGTCTTTGTCAATGTAGTTGGCCATAGGGTCCTCTGCCATGCGACGGGTCATCCGATAAGCCTCTGTCAAATCATGAGCACCCCAACAAAACTATACACAGGAGCACTGACCAAGTTCCTCCTCAGTCACGTCGTGTGTTCCTGTCTCCAACACACCCTTGCGTCGCTTGCTAGAACGGTCATCTTCATCCCCTCCCTTCCGCTTCTTCTCTTCCGCCAAAGCGCGAGCCAACCTATCCTGGTCCAATCGCACTTCTCCTTCTCCGACACGTTTCTTGGAATAGTTCTGTTCTACTTTCACAAATTCTTCTCGATTGGCCTCCTCGAGTGAGGAAGGAACAGAGGAAGTATGGACAGCGAGCAGGTTATGTGCAGATGACGCTTGAACTGCTTCAATACCAGCCTTCCCAGCACAATATGATACATGGACAGTCGACTGGCAACAGGCGTATCCCCAAGTACCACTTGATGTATCATACCAAGATCCCCAAACAGTAGTGTGATTGTTAACAAAGACTATCAAGGAGTGAGGGAGGGAACAATGAGGAAAACTGTGACCACGTTACCATCCTCGGGATATTTCGATTTGTTCTTCACTCTTTCTCTACCTTTGACCACCTGGCCCGACCGAGAATATTCTACATAATCTTCTGTCTGTCCTTGTCGAAGTTCACGTGCTGCTGCCTGGAGGTACTTTTCACCTCCATATTTAGCCAGAATGCCAACCTTAGTGGTGTCTTTCAGCTCAGCTTTCTTCTCCTTGAATTCTTTATGCAGCAACTCCCCGGCAGTTGGATTGGCATTCAGATGCACGTCATTTCCACGTGCAGCAGCATTCCATGCAAACAATTGAAGGTTTTGCACATCTTCAACTTCACCAGAGTAACGGAAGAAGTTTTCCCCAGCAAATTTCGCCTACATAGGAATGAGTATGAAATGGGAGTAAAACTGACATCAACTCACGTCTTCCGGAGCCATGTTCTTGAGTGGTGCATCACGCATAGAACGAGTCTTAGGATCATAGTATGCACTTTCCGGATCCAGGTTGATAAGATACTTAGCGGTATCCTCACGAATACGCAGATTTCTGACCGTGATACGGGTTTTTGTATCCAATTTTTGACCTACAGCATCCGCCGCATCTGCATACTTGTCCTCATCAGCATCTTCTTCATCACTTGAACCAAAATCAGGATCTCCTGACTTCCCCTCAGCCTTCCCAGCCTTGGCGACCTTTCGTACAGCGGCCAAATCCGTTGTCGTTTGCTTATCAATTTCTTCCTCACGGAGCTTCTGTCTGGCAGCTTCCATTGCGGCATATTGTTCATACACCCTTGAATGCTCAGCTGGATCGTAGCCATTGTACCTATCCCGCTTTGCATCATAACCGACGGTAATATCTTGCACAATGTCATCAGCTTGGATATCCTTGTTCGTAAATTTGGCACCCTTCTTTCTGGGTCTCTCTAGACAGTCTTTTCTTACATGTGTCATAGAACCACAATTTTCACAAGCGCCTTTGCGATATTTCTTTGTTGCGGGAGCAGCCTTCGCTCCCCTGTCGTACCAATTATCAAGCTTGGATTTTTCCTGCTCTGGTCGACGTTGATGGCTCAACGAGGGTGCACCAGTATCGAGGTACCAAGGTGCCTGTGAGATATATTCTAAATCGGGTATCAAAGAGGTAGACTGTAAAAATAAAAGAAAGTATACATACGGGGGATATGAGGATTAATGGGTTTTCCTTCTTCATCGAGAGCAGCTGGTGCCGTCCCCGCTTTCCGGGCGGCATCAAGATCCTTCTGCCTGCGAAAGTCCTCGCGTGACACCTTGCCAACAGCTATAAGAGAGCCAGATATTAGATTGTCTCGTTAGTGGAGTGGAGAACATACACACAAGCTGAGGCCATAGTGGTTGTAGATTATGTGTAGTCGCTAAATTGTCCGTGCAAGTCTGCTCCAAATTAGGTAACTATGTTTATCATTGTATATCCCAATCATCTAATTAAATCCACGAAGCCGAGCTACATCCAGCAAAACAGAGTCCGCCGTCTCTTTTAATTTGGTTCTCATATCCTCTTCATCCATTTCAGAATACATTCTCCACTTTGTCAGTGCTTCACTTTCAACATTAAGTGCTCGCACGATATTTCCCAGGTATTCGAGGTCAGACGCTAATTGTGCCGCGCCGGAAATGGAGAGTGACGAGATTTTAGGTAGAACCTCTTGTACAACATGCGCAAGAAAAGTATGTCCAAGAGAAAGGAGCCATGCAGAAGAAATAGCTTCAGGATCCACGATGGTGGTCTTTGGAGTGAAGGATACTGAAGCCCGCCGTATGTGACCCCCGCCGGTTGGTATGTCTGGTGCTGTGTGCTCAGTGAAATCTTTTAACATTTCAAAGTCAAGATAAGGAAGTGTGCCAGGAGAAAATGAGAGAGCATCATCATCTGCATATAATTCAAAAAGCCTCGGCAAGTTAAGCAGCCCTTCCGCAACTTTCTGCATTACCTCACTTGGCAGTAAAGAGAAAGTGGGTACCTGGAGTTCATTCTCTTTTGTGGAGGATTTTGACTTGGGATCTCCCGGTGCAGACCACAAGGTCAAGGACGGATAGGAATTGAGGTGCCGGCAGAGCGGTGAGAGAATTGACTGCTGAAGTGTGGTCTGGCAAGTCTGGGCGAAAAGAGAGAGAGATCTACGAGCATTGACAAGCAATGGCTCAGGCGATTGATATGAATGGCCCGCTCGAAAGTGCATAGGACTTGTCCCAACAGATTCAAGCAGGATCTGAAGCTCCGCAGAATTGAGTGTCGACTGCTCAAGCAGCTGATTCTCGCCTCGCGCTGGGCCGATGCTGAAGGTGACTGGGTCGTCGCGGACCATTCTGAAGTTTGTCGCAACCTGATACAGATGACTTCGTAGCTTAGTCTCAAACCCAGACAGCCGTTCAGACACTGTTCGGGCGGATGATAGTAAATGAAGGCACAGCTGGATATTAGACCAGTCATGAGTATCGTAATCCATACCTGCCAGATCTTCATCGCCTGCAGGCGTCTTCGCAGATGAACTGGTCTGGGACATCATAGTTTGCATCTCCGTGGTCCACAGCTCCATGAACGACTTGAAAAATTTGTCCAGAGCCCAGACAAGCCCAACAGCTCCGTAACCATGTGTAAACGCATTACACCTGCCCATACTACCTTCTGCCAATCCGAAGATATCCACAGCACGTTCTCGTAGCAACCGAGGCCTGTCAACCTCTTCCACCCGTTCCTGCGAGTCACCGGCTGTGATTTCTGCAAGAGAATGTTCCAGAAAGCGCTTCTCAAGCGAACCGTAATCAATTTGAAAATCGAGGAAGGGTTGGAATAATTCCTGTTCCCATTCCATGATATCTGCTGCTCGGGAAAGAGCTCGCTGAATTGCCCCGCCATTTGCACTTGAGCCAGACCAATTATGTCCAGGACGCCATGATATTGACATTCGACTAGATCTTCGGCGAACATGTGTTGGCTTCTCAGCGTTGCTGAATCGTCGTTGTATCGGGTCACTTGTCACAAATCTGACCTTTTCCATTATTTTGTCGACTGATACTGCGAAATCCTCTGTTAGACGTAGTGCAATGATAAGATCTGTGAGTACAGTGTCGTGCCGCGTGTTGGAGAGGGCAACCAGTCTCTGAGTATAAGTAGGTTGGAGGGATGATAGCGTTGATGCGATAAAAGAGGAAAGGATCGTGGATGGATTAGAGAAAATGGAGCATATAGGACTACGCTCGACATTCAAAAGGGAGACGAACGAGTCGTAGAATTTGTTGAGGAAGTCTGTGAATGGCTGGCGGGTCTCTTGCATCGTAAATTGTCCTGAAGGGCTTTCGTCGCAATCGATGAGCTGAGCACTTTGCCATAAGTTGATTATGTTAGATCTTCGTGCAGCGTAGTAGTAGTTGTGAAACTCGGACTCGCGCTGAATGACAGAGAATATTGCAAAGTATTCTTTACAATTCGTTATGTCCTGTACATTAATGGCAGATACAAGCGCCGAACTAAGCGACGCTTCCAGTTGATTTTGTAGGTTCACCATGAGATTTCGTCTGAGGTCATATTCAGGCGTGTTCTGAAAGACTACCATACTTTTGCTCGCTTCCGAAAGTCGTTCTGCGGCCTTGGCATAATTCTTCACTGCGATCAGAGAAGTTACCTCCATTTCGAGTGTACTCCAGCTCTCTGCCTCCTGTATAACCTCTCGAGCAGACTCCATCCTCGTTTTTATGAGGTCCAAGCTATGCAATTGCCTGAGAACACCATCAATAACCGGAGGTACTGTCTCATGGGTCTTGCGAAGGGCATCTAGGTTGTTCTGTAGTGCTAACGCGCCATCCCTCATAAAATGAAGATCATAGGCTAGACGAGGTACCCCACGAGATACGTCGTCCATGATGCTTTCTAGTCGAGTCGATGAGTCTTCGGAGGCGATGTCTAAAGCTGTAAGGAGTTGGGTAATCTGGTGGTCGAGTTTGACAAGGTCCGTAGCGTTGGGACCATCCGTATCGTCAGAATTTATGAGAGCGTTATTAATCCAAGAGATGACATGGTCATATTGTTCAATAGAGTCGACGTCGGCTACCCGACTTACAGATGTTGACATTAGGAGCCTGGCTACTTGGAATTACTGTATTTAGCTCTCATCAGATCCAATGGTGACATCATCTATAGATCACTCATTTATCTGAGGTATGTGGTACAGAAGAGGTATGACTTCAATAGACCCGAGCTCAGGATTCTCTGGTAGTCCCATATTTTCCCAGCACACTGCACACAGGCACGAAGGACTCTCTCCCAGTCGAATATCATTCACAATTGACCACACGGCGGGTGATTTTGAGCAGGCTCGACAAATATCTAGGAGCTGCGGTGTGTGTTGCAATAATATTGGATAACCTGTCCGTGGATCTGAAGAATGTAATGCCCTGAAAGCTCTGGACTCAGTACTGCTCAACTTTTTCCCAGTGACAATCAATGCACCTGATCTGCTCAACGACAACAAAATGTTCGCAGTTTCCCCTATGCAACAGCCAGTAAGGCTCATTGATACGAAGAGATACAGATGACAGTAATGTCTCCGCTAAAGAGCTAGTAGCTTGTTCCATGGGTGTCTTGGATTTGGACCGAGTCTGTAGGTGACTTACGAGTTTTCTACATCCATGGTGAAAAAAGCAGTAGTTGACTCCATCATACGTACTTAGCATATTCATTCTCTCCAAATGATACTCCTTCAATACACAGGACACGTCCAGAGTCTTCCTCAGGTGCAAAGTTGTAGATGGGGTCATTCTGGTTGGACGTGATGCGGGCAGCATGGGGTGCACATGGGACAGCTTTGCACAGTTCATCTAGTGTTTGAGACGACAAGAAGGCATGCTGAGATAGGCGAGCGACATAACATGGACTCCATGGGATCTTGTCGTATATTGTGACTAGTATAATGGCATCTTCTTCGTTTGCGACACACTTCGCTCGACTTGATTCGGTGAGTTTCTGGGCCGTGCATAAGAAAAGAGTCTTTGACGCGGAAAGGCACTGCAAATAGTTTTACCAAGGTATCATATGCATTTTGGTCAGAATTGCGGGGTGTTCGGATGAAGGCAGCCGCTTCCATGGGGAAGCTATTCGTGTTGTCAGAGTGGAGCGTTCATCGAAAGCTTGATCCTCACTTCCAGCTGGAGAGCTTTATAGTATTGATGTCATCATGTAGAGTCCGGACCCCCGGAGGCAACATATCTGGTGCAGAAAACTGGCTTCGGCGAGTAGTTTTATTTGGTACTAGACTCAGAACGGCAGCTATTCGATCTTGGTCTTTGAGCAAGAAAGAGGACATTGTTGGATCTGCCCATGTCTCTTGGAGTGTAGATTTTAGATCTCGGATGCTGAAGTCACGTATAATGGCCGGACAGTGATGCGCATGTCAGCCTTACCTACATTCACTAATGAGGGCCATTTTCCTGTCTTCGGAAATCGTGGACCATTGCTGTTCAAGCTGGAGCACACTAGCCTTACTTTGTCCAGAAATCGCTTGCATAGCTTCCGCGACTTGGATAGGTTGAGATTCCGGACCAAAGTGCGACTCTAGCAGTTTTGGGAGGCTGACATCCATGACGAGCTCCAGGAAAGGGGAATTATCGTAAAAAAAAGTAGGCGATGACCAACTCCCGCGCGTCAGCCGCTTTTCCACTGTGTTATATATCTTGTCAAAATTGTTTAAGCATCATTCTCTCTTAGCCATTCAAGTATTCGTTTCATGATTCCACCACAGCTCATTATACCCTTCGGTTGCCTTGTCGCTCTTTCTTCTGCGCTCCCATGGAACGATCAACCTTACAACGTCAACGATGGCTCTGGTGTGAGTATCAAACCTGAATGTGTTTTGATCATTGAGTCATGAGGCGTCCAATATAGAATACCGACTGTCAGTCTAGTGGTAGATATTCAAGCAAGCCGAACGACATCCCCAGCTGTTCACTCGATACAGTTCTTCCGTCGGTTCAGGATACCAAATCTTCTTCCCTATCTCATGGGCTCGAGCACATAATATCTCAGAAGGATGCTAGAAGCGTTACCATCGATTTCTCAGGTTCTCCTGGTAGCCGCTCCAGCACTATCGATAACCTTGGACCGTCCTTTCTGGCCGATCACTCTGTCCACCTGGAAAGCCTTGGCCTCGGGGATGACTTCACTGATGCAAGTCACCCTCAAAGATCCAGCTCTTCAGGCGAGCCCTCGCACAAGCAAGTTTCTGGTGAAGCACTCACAGATGAAAGGGAACCCTTTGAGGATCACATCAAGGACAATACTCAGAATATTGGCCACGAAGCTGACAACATGGATTCGGATTATGGTGCTCATGGTGATGATTCCGGATATGTGGCTGACGATCATGGCAATACAGCTGGTAATCACAATAACAACAAGAACAATGGTGATAATGACCACGATTATGACAATGCCATCACCAACAATAAGGACAAAAGTGGACTTCAAATCGATCTGAGTAGACTCAAGTTTAGGCGTCGGGAAAATGTCACCGTCTCTGAGTCGCCCGTTGCTACCCCCAAGCCATCCAAGGTTCCTCCTGGTCATACACATCACGTAGACTTAGATGACGACGAGGGGGAGGAATAGCTTTGATTATGCACTTGTATCTATGCACTTGCCATAGTCCACTATTGATATACATTTTGATATACAACATGCATATTGCGGATTCAAAATTTGGGTGGCCATGATCCATCTGTTCCGCTCATGTTAGACACAAATTGATCCCAATCTGTGATGCTACGAGATTCAACATTAGCACGTGTCGATGGCTCCCTTTGAGGCCAAGAGAGTATGCCTTACTTGAAATCACTGGGTGCATTCGACCAGAGTGCAGTTATGTCCTGGCTCGCACTGGACAACTGATCGTTTATATTGAACGATAAAGATGACAATGACTGATCCTGATTGTAAAAAGCTGTCGGCACCTGGTCGTTACGGGGTGCTTCAGCTGAATCACCCATGTTATTCGAGGATGAATTAGGGAGGCCCTGTCCACCAGACATCGAACCACCAAAGGTCTGAAGCATTGATCCTGAGTTGATCTGTCCTAATGCAAGATGATTCAGACCCCAAGCATCAGGCCCCATTGTCGAGAGACCTGAATCTATGATAGAGGAGCTGAGCCCTGGGTCAAAAAATTGCGAATTTTTGGATTGTAAGAAGTGCGGTGCCGGAGAAAATGGTGTTGCAGGGCCCTGCTCCGACAATGATCTTGATCTCGGAATTGTTTCGGAAGTAATTTTCATCGAAGGAGTAATTGATGGACTCTGCAGCCATCCTTTAGCCTGGCGGGATGGTCTAGGCTTTTGCAGACGGGGTTGATTCAGTAAAATCGTTGGATCAGTTGATTGCCGCTGCCACGGTCGCAGGTTCTCATCTCGCTGACGCTTCGCGGAGACATATTTAGGAAGAGGTTGTTGATCTTCGTGATGTGTCGCGAGATCTGTTAGAATGTCACTAAGGAGGCTTCAGCTTTGCATACCTCTGCAATAGATATAATACCTACGAGAATCTGCCGGCTACGTGCCATCTGAAGAGCTGTGTTAATGGATGTGACGCTTGACTCATCAACGACTTACGTTTTTTCCATAGCTCGTAGTGCATCCATGCATCTTTGAATGTCTTTCATTTCTTTCTCGGGATCCGTTTGGAGACCCGCTCTACGACCGCCATACATGTGCAATAGCAACACAATCCCTGAAGCATAAGCAGATATCTATTGAGAAAAACACGTATTAGGCATTTCGAAGACGGCAGTAAAAGTGTCCACTCAACGAATATATTGGGATACGGGTATATCCACCCGGGACCCTTCGCATCGAGGAGGTGACTACATATACGTGCTGCATTTGTACATATCGCAAGCGATGGGAATGATAACGGAGTTGTTCTGTGAATGAAAGGGCGATGTATCTGAATCTGAAGGTAGTAAAATGTTGAATGAATAAATGCAGATTGATAAAGGAATGGATTGAGAGGTTGATTTGGATCCCATCGCACTGAGAAACCACGATTCAGTCAAGTTGTAATATGAAGAAGCAATACGAACAGTGATCTGGCAGGGAATCCTTCCACTTGTTCATGGATGAATCCAATTCAGTTACTACACGCTCCTCCCACTGATCCCCAATAAGACCTGTTAAGAGTTTAGACTTTTTGTTGGAATACAACGTCCGTAACGTGAAAGCAAGTATTTCGCAGAGCCGCAGGTGAAGGTTGAATGCAGTCACTTTGGATGGCTTTCCAGGAGGCTGTTTCCAACTCTGTTCTGGATCCTCGCACTCCCAATATTCATCATCAACTTCTATTGGAAGATCTGCATCAAAACTTAAGAATCAATGAGTAAGGGTAAGAGACGAGGTAGGTTCTGACACACTCTTCATCCTGTATTGCACAGGTTCGACCAACAAATGAACTTGTCAGCCTATCATAGGTGATAAGACACCTAAAAACAAAGAATAAATGAGTTCAGGTTGAAGTAGCACATTGTATTTATACCAGAAACATCGTTTCCAGAGTTCCCTGACTACAGTGGGTCTTTGATCACCCCAGCGTCGATGTGCTCCACGCTCCTGAGCAAATCTAAGAGCCAACGCCACCAGGTTCCAACCAGCCTGAGGGAGCGAGGATGCCAGTAGGTATGGAATTACCAACTGATTGGATGTTTATTTCTTCGTATAGCAGAAGGAAGTCGGCACTTACGCAGAAGTACTGTAAATCATACAAGCTGGCTCTATCAAGTAATTTATTCCTCATCAAGCGTGTTTGTCGAAAGAATTTAAAACCGCTTGAAAGGCCTGTTTTATCATTTAGAAGAGTAACACGCGGGTCGTTGGTACATCTTGATGCCAGTGCACAGACCATGAGGACAACTTGACCGAAACCTGTGTCATGAAGGTGTAGATCATTTGCGAGGTCTCGTTCAAAGGTTGGGCGATGGAGAAGGGGGGCATAGAGATTGAGACGTTGAAAATAGAGAGACACTAGATTGTCTAATAGATCCTTATCTGGAAACTCAAATTGGGGGAGGTCTGAGTTAACATGCTCAACCTCCCACTGCTTTTTGTTCAGTATAGCCCATGATCGATGGAAGATGGATAACTCACAGAACGGAGATCCCAGTAAAAAGGGCGACGAATGTTTTTTCCAGAAGAAATGTCAACCCCAGTTGTTTCAGTTTTGACCGCCGTCGCATGCTGCATCAACATAAACGCGCTGAGATGTGAAGACAATAATAGATAGGCTATAAATAAATAAATTGACTCACCTTGACTTACCAAAGAATCTGTCTTCAATGGTGTCTATGGCTAATTTGCTTAGTTGCCGGGACAAGCCGATATGTGCTAGATCCTCTTCTTCTTCTGAGTCTTGACTCCCCGGTGAAGCATGGAAAGATACAGAGTCCGGTAGTGTCTGCGGAGTGGGATACGGGAAATCTGCGACAGGAGTACTGCGAGAGTAACTGGGAGGAGTCTGTGCACTATTTACACTCTCAGGTGAGTTTGAAGATGCAGCAGATTGCTCAGTGTCGAGCTCCGGGCGAACCTGTAATGCCCAATTGAGTTGTTGCGGACGGAAAGGGAAATGCCGTACACGGCGGAGGACTTGCTCCAATTTGTCTAGACGGTCTTCTAAAGCTCGAATGTATCTGGATTGACTTTGAGAGCCAGGCAATCAAAAGAACTTGTGCTGGCCTACCCTTTCTCCACTTCTTTCTTCAGGTGAAATTACATCAGTGAGGACGAGAATAGAAATGAAAACTGCAATGAAGCACCTTGTTGGCATGTCTTGGAAAATCATGGGTGCATTTAATATTATAAGCAATGCAATTAGAGCATATCTTGTTGGGCATCTCGGCACTATTACCTAGGAGCGATGAGTATTGAATGCATGAAAAGGACTCCTCGCATCTTACATTTAACTAAGGTATGTAGTTAGAAATGGGGGGAAAGTTGATTAGGAGGGTACATACTCTTCTTCTGCCTGCAGCTGTCGCAAGCACCATTAAGACGGCGTCTTTTAACGTTGGGTCCCTGATGCTGCGCATTGCTGGGGCCATCGTCGTTTTCGGATGACATTGTGAAGGGTCCGCACCAGGAGGTGTATATAATTGACTGGTATCAGCAGTATTTGTTCTTGCCAAATACGCGTCTATCGTCGCCGGACCACGTGTTTACCACTAGTGGCGACGTAGACGTTGGTTGAAGGAATTTGCAGCCAAGAAGGATGTTTGCAGCCACGCGCACAAGCCTTACTCATAGACTTGTCAAGCCAAATCCGTATTTGTTCCGTTCTATTATCAGCTCATCAGCTCGTCCTTCTCGCTCTATATTGGCTTTCCGGCCATCGATTACTGGTTCCCCCGTTTCTGCATTTTCTACTTCTCTCTCCCGAGCTATGTCTGCTCACCATCTCGCAGAATCTACTGTGCGCCCAGAGGCCGACAAAGTCCTCCAGGATATTGCAGATTATGTCCATACTTATCAGATCGATTCAGAGCTTGCTTTTGAGACCGCTCGACTCTGTTTAATCGATACTATTGGCTGTGGCCTTGAAGCTCTTCGTTTCCCCGACTGCACGAAACTCTTGGGCCCTGTCGTTGAAGGAACCATTGTTCCCAACGGTTCGTCCTTCTAGCATCCGCTACCCTCCATTTATATTGGTCCAAACCTTTGCGTGTAGGTACTCGTGTGCCTGGGACTAATTACCAGCTTGACCCCATCCGTGGTGCCCTGAATATCGGTGCTCAAATTCGATGGCTCGACTATAACGATTGTTTCCTTGCTGCTGAATGTCTGTTTTCTTACCTCTCAATCTAGCCAACACTGATCTTTTACAAACAGGGGGTCACCCGTCTGATAATCTTGGTGCCATTTTGGCTGTGGCCGATCACCTCGCTCGCCAGGGGCAAGCCTTGACTGTCCGCGACATCCTTGAGAGTATGATTAAAGCACATGAAATCCAGGGTGGTCTTGCTCTTCTCAACTCGTTCAACCGCGTTGGCCTCGATCACGTCGTACTCGTTAAGGTTGCCTCCACTGCTGTTGTTTCCAAGCTACTAGGTCTTAGCCACGATCAAACCATCGATGCTATTTCTCAGGCCTGGGTCGATGGCCAATCCCTCCGTACTTACCGTCACGCTCCCAACACTGGTCCTCGTAAGTCTTGGGCTGCCGGCGATGCTTGTTCCCGGGCTGTCAATCTCGCTCTTCTTGTTAAGAAAGGCGAGAAGGGTCTTCCTTCCGTTTTGACTGCCAAGACTTGGGGCTTCTATGACGTTCTTTTTAAGGTGGGTGTATTTTCGAATTTATGACAAATATCGTATTTCACGTTTGATTCCACAGGGCAAGCCCTTTGAGTTCCAGAGGCCTTTTGGCTCTTACATCATGGAGAACGTTCTCTTCAAGATCTCTTATCCTGCTGAGTTTCACGCTCAGACTGCTGTTGAGGCGGCACACACCATTCATAACAAGCTCAAAGCACTAGGAAAGACTTCTGAAGATATCAAGAGTGTTAGGATCCGCACTCAGGAGGCTGCTATCCGCATCATCGACAAGCAAGGTCCTCTTGACAATTTTGCTGATCGAGAGTTTGTACCCCATGTAATTGATGTCAATATAATTATAATCTCATTCTTCCACCAGTCACGCAATCAACTATATGGTTGCTTACCCTCTCATCTTCGGTGAATTGACCTCTGATAGCTAGTGAGTCTTACAGATTCTGTACAAGTTATCATATCCCTCTTGATCTTGGTTTACAGTACTGACGCCTCTGCCGCTGACCCTCGTATTGATATCCTTCGTGCCAAGGTTCATTGTGTCGAAGACAAACGCTTCAGTGTCGACTATCACGATCCTGAGAAGCGTTCTATCGGCAATGCTCTTCTCGTCGAACTTAGTGACGGTACTGTCTTGGATGAAGTTGAGGTTGAATATCCCGTGGGCCACAAGAGGCGCCGTGCTGAGGGTACTCCTCTCTTGATCAACAAGTTCAAGAAGTCAGTATCTTTTTTCATAGCAAGAGTTCATGTAACGGAGCATAATCCCCTAGACATATCTCTTACCACTTTGATGAAGCCCATCAGAAGAAGTAAGTACTAGGCCTCACCTTGCCATCGCATTCTAGTCATTTGTCACAGGATCCTAGACTTGGTATCTGACGCCAGAATATTGACCCACATGCCTGTCGACAAGTTCACTGATCTGTTTGTTAAGGCTTAATACTGAATGATAATTGTCTCTAGGACAGTCTTAATACACAATGTTTTCATCTCGTCTCATTTATTTGCGATGATATATACTGGTTTTTTCTATGCTAATTCTTGGCAGTAGGGGAAACAAGGTTCTGTTTCCTTGAGTGCTTCTTCTTCTTTAATTTTGAAACACCTTTTTGGGCAGATGTCGCATTTTCCTTGTTTCCCAAACGATTGGCTGACCTAACAGGTTGATCAACTTTTGGCGGAGAGAGCTGTGGTTTGATTGATACATCTCGGGTGCCCGTCGAAGCACGGCGCGAAGGGCACTTGGTAGTTTTATAAGCTCGATTTGCATGATCATCCGACGGACCTGCCATATTAACTGCCTTGCGACCGGACAACTGTGCTTTGCTCCTGTTTTCCTTGTGGGTGTCGTTGTCATCCAGATTTGGGCATCCGGACCCTCCTTTTGTACTTGTAGGTGATGAGGTAGGAGGTCTGTGGTTGTCACATGAATTATTATCAATGATTTCTTCCTCGACAACGGATGACAGTCTGCGTTGAATTAGACGCGCTAGAGGAATAGAACGTGGTTGGTGCTGGACGAGACCGCGTCGCATCTCAGGAGAAACAGGGGATGGTGGGGTAAGATGAAATTTGTCCTGCGACAAATGATGCTTAGGAGATTGTATGTCACCATTGTGGCCACTAGAGCTGAAATGGTCGACGCCATTGTTATCGGGGTAAGGATAGGGAGGTAGCCGATGCATGACTTCAAAGGAGTCAGGGGTCGCGGAGCAGTTTCCAGGTTTTCTGAGAAGGGCTTGCGTCTGTACCTGCCGGGATGAGATGAGAATATCACGAGTAGAGTAGTGGACGGGGTATTGAGAGATGTTGACAGGATGACTGAGTTCGGGAGACACGCTCGCGACATAATTGTGCCGGAAGCGGGGTGACCACTGAGGTGAACTAGTGTCCGGAGGTGTTGGTATACCCTGATGCGATCCAATATATTCAAAAGTGCGAGTGTTGCGAGCAGGAAGGCCACGTGGGGTCTGATAAATCTGAGTGGGATATATGGTCCCCGGAGGCTGGTTGACTATGAGGGGTGAATCCCTAGCATCGTGTGAAACAAACGTAGCGCCAAATGTTCCACTTCTGAGGTTACCATGCCACAGGTCAATCCCAAGCCCAGCATTGTATGATTGAGTCTCCGGTAGGGATCGGAATGAATATGGGTAGAGCTGTATGGGTGAATCTCGCCTGGTAAGCTCATTTTTGTTCATTTTCTTGCTTTGGATGTCAGTGGTTTGATCCTTCCTAAACAAGTGATGGTCCTCTACGTATGTTCTCGCTGGTCGAACAAATTGTATGTCGCTGACATGACTGGATGTAGTTTGAAGCTCCGGAATTGATATATCAATGACATCCCGACTGTAGAGATTTTGTATGATGTGATTATGATGCAAAGCAAAAGGAGTCTCTTTCAAGTCTCGGGAAGATGATGCAGATTGCGGAAGAGATTTGCAGACTTGCCTACTCGACTGATGCCGTGAATGGACAAGTTGCGGGCTGTTCGAATCTAGTCCCCAAATCATGTGCGTTAGGTCTTCTCCTTCAATAACAGTACCCTCTGCACCCCTGACTCGGATGAATTTCAGAGTCAACATGAAAAGAGCGATACTTACGAGGGACAACGGGCGTAGGGCAAAGACAGCGGTCCGTGCAACGCAGGTATGGGTTTCGGGGGTGAACCTCTCCACTGGGTCCAACCTAAGTAGGATGCGTAACCATTAATCGACAGAGAGAAATACCTCAACTCATACCATGGAGGTCATTGTCATCAACAGTTGACTTGGAGCGTAAGAACACTCGTGGTACCTGATCTTCGTTCCCAATAATCACCACAGAGTCAGGGGAGGAAGGCGGTGAGGGCGTTCGAGGAACTCCGCCAAGAAAGGCATGGTCGCCTTGAAAGATATTTGTTTGAGTGATACCATTGGAAGCGAGAGAAGTATCGGAAGGCTCTGAATCCAGAAGCGGCTGCGAGTGATCATGGGAATAGCGTAACGTCTCTAAAGTTTCTGGCATAGACACGAGGCGTCCAGGTGGTTGTGCGATTCTAAAAGGCGGTGAGGTCTCCGGGAGGGACATAATTCTATCGTTGGTAGAAGCAAGATGGTAGGGCCTGCCACAACCCAAATGGCTATATATCATTGCACGTTGACTGTTTATGGTGTGATGCTGGGGAATATGACGCGAACGGTCGGAAAGAGATGCATCAGAGTCGATATATGCGCCAGAACAATCAGAAAAACGCGAAGAACAGAAATATGATGATTGAGAATCGTCTAAGGTTCTTTGTATGCACGGTGCATCAGAGCACGGAAGAATAAGAGGACTGTTGTCGACACGAGAACCAGTCTGTACACCTTTGTCGACATATGTTTTATGGTCTTTCATTGGAAGCGGTAGGAAAAATGAGGAGCTGAGGCGAGAAAAAGGTAAGAGGGAGAGAGCGAGATATTAATACAGGCAACTGACGTACGGATAGATAAGCGAGACGGGAGAATATATGCATACAAAAATAGGTCAGACAGCTATGATGCTTTTTCTGCCTTCTTGAAAAAGCTCGACAGCTTTGCCATTCCATTGACATTCACCTTTTTCAGCGACTCTACGCCCTGAGAAGCCTTAGATGCTTTTCGCTTCTTTTCTCCAGTTACTATCTTGGCCGGTTTGGACTTGCTAGTCTCTGGAAGAGTAGTCAAAGCTCCCGTCTCCACAGCAGCAGCTTTCAAAAAGGTATCGAGTTGCATAAAGCTGTTCAGGAGTCGTAAGCATTCACCCAGGCATGACAATTCACTTTCACTGACTCGAACGATGCGTAAAGAAGAGCACGAGTGTCAGGGGAAAGGTAATGACCGACAAGGTCGCATGCCGCCTTCAGCTGTCCAGCTGAGCAGTGTGAGATATTCCTTCAAACAATAGAAGATACTTACCTTTAAGTAATTCTTCATTTCCATCTTCCATTAAACCATCCTTTGCCAAATCCCGAGTAATGCTTCTTGAGATTTCCAGCAATTTGGGCTCAGAAAGACGTAGGACCTTGGAGCGCAAGTACCTCAGTGCTCGTTCCTGTGAGTATCGATATACTGTAATGTCTTCAGTGATTTCTGTGTTGGCAGGCAGAGAATTGTAAGCCACTATATTCTTGCTACTCACCACCTGCGTTACTGACCTTTCACATCACAGACATTTTTGAGAGCATTCCTTGTGCATTTCAACTGTGTAAAGAGCAAGACATCTTCACTTAGCACATGTCCCTCTTGCCTTGTTTGACATTGTTCCTGTATCACGATCACTGCTTCTTCTAGAATATCATCTGCAGGTCTGAATTGACCAGATAAACCATTGGGCTGTGACATGAAATTCGAGAGGCAATTCGGAACCACTTTCGCTAACAAGACTTACTGATTGAGTACGAATCAAGATAGGCAAGAGTAGGAAGACAGGATCCACAGGAGTCATGAGCACCAGTCTTCCGTCTGTAAGTAGACCATTGATATCAGAGACCTCCTTAGTCACCAGAAGATGAACTATCCACCAGAGATAACTTCATCTTCTATGAACCAAGACCTTGAATCCACGGGGTTCACCTTCTGAATTTCTAGGATCTGGCTTGATACTCCCTCTGCATCATCTTTAGCTTCTATAGGCAAGAAAAGGGTCGGATATCCTTCCAGGAAATCAGGTCAAAAGACAATGATATTCAACAAGGTCATAAACCTGTTCTTGGGTGTGGGAGCTGGATGAAAGGAGCTTGGTGGTCATGTGTAGACAACGTTTGGACTGCTTCTACAAAATTGTCAGGAATGGATACAGATCACGAGTAGCACCAATGACCTATGGGTAAAACACAGACACGAGTAGACATCTTCGGATGCAACGAGAACGATCGCAGACCAGTCAATGACCACACTGTTGTGGAATATTTGGACACCTCACATAGTTATTCTATGACTAAGTAAAGATATCGTAACCATTCTATCCTAAAGCAAATCTAAAGTAGTGACTGGGCCTCCAACAAGCAGAGAATACTATGTACAATCTCGGGCACAGTCTGCTTCGTGGTATCGACAGTAATTTGGGGATTCGTGGGTGTCTCGTAAATATCGTTAACGCCACTAAATCCACTAATTTCTCCTTTCCGTGCCTTAGCAAATAGGCCTTTCCTATCCGTCTTCTCACAATGCTCTAGTGGTGTAGCAACATGGATCAAGAAGAAGTTGGCACCAGAGCCACCGGTTTGAAGGATGGTCTCACGGGCGGCTTCACGACCGGCTTCGTGGGGAGCGATGGGAGCAGCAATGACAGCGGCACCAGCTCTTGTCAGCTCAGCCGCGACGAAAGCAATGCGTTGCAAGTTCTTGAAGCGGTCTTCTCGTGTATAACTGAGCTCTTTTTTGAAAAAATGAGTTCCTGCATTCTCGAGAGATGGAATGATGGTTCACCTGCTGATAGTTCCTGACGGACTGTCTCACCGAGAAGTAGACTCACACTTCGGCCGCCCTGCTCATAGAGAGAGACTTGAAGCGCTTTGGCAATCTTGTCTTTTCCAGAGTTATGTAGACCAGTGAGGAGAAGGACAAAACCCTGCTTATTCCTCGGGGGATAGCTTTCGCGGAGAACTTTAACAACAGCTCTGGAAAACGATATTAGAATAAAAAAGCAGGTGCATTAGTATAACACCCACTCATAACTGAACCAGTCTGGGATAGGAGCACCAGTACGTAGACGTCTTCGAAGCTCGGTACCGGAGATATCAAGAGTTTGAACACCTTTAGGGACTTCGTCAATCGGCCGGTATTCGTCCGTAGAAGGTAGATAAGTCATTTGTTGGAAAGGAACCATCTCAATCTGAAGTTCGTCCTGATATCTGCTGACCAAATCCTGAGCGTCATAAGGACCATAGAAATCCTTCCCATCAGAATTCTTTCCAGGTCCGGCATGATCACGGCCGACGATAAAATGAGTCGCTCCAAAGTTTTTTCGAATGATGGCATGCCATACGGCTTCACGGGGGCCGGCCATACGCATAGCGAGAGGTAGGAGTGCGAGATGTCCCATGCCATTAGGGTATTTTTGCATGATAGCCTCGTATACACGAACGCGGGTATAATGGTCAACATCACCAGGCTTTGTAAGACCAACGACAGGCTGAATGAGAACATTCTAGAGAGCTTTCAGAAATGTAGGCACTTGTGGATAGGGTGATACTCACAGCTCGGTGTTTGCGTGCTGCCCGAACGGTCAGTTCTCGATGGGCACGATGCATAGGGTTTCTCGTCTGGAAGGCGACGACACGGCGCCATGCGAGTTTTTGGAAATGAGTACGGAGTTCAGCAGGGGTATCTGGTGAGGCGTAAAACAAGGTTGAAAATAACAAAGAGTTCGGACATACATCGAAGTGCAACATAGTCAACATGCACAGGAGGCTGGATCACTTGGACCTTGCCACCCACATAGTATTCTTTAACATGTTTGCGAAGGTAGATCACAGAGGGATGCGCTGGGTCGTCTGCCCCAAACACTTGAATAGCTTCATTGACCTGATCAGGTCGATAAAGATCATCAACTATCGCAATGTCAATGCTAGATAACACCTCAGCAAGGCCATCACAAACCAGTGATAATAGCAAGCGCTTCGTCGTCTCGCGGATCACGCAGGGCGAGACGAACACCTGGGGCAATGGATAATCTCTCAATATCTTCTCTTGAGACATCAAGGGTTATAGGCATGGAAAAGAGGGTGCCGTCTGCAAGGCGGAGGTTTTCAACAACACTGTCCAAAAATGTTCATTGAATTTTTCAATACCTTTGTATAGACGAACTCACTTGTTGAAGTCGGCCTCGTTCATGAAGCCCTCCAGAGGGCTGAACCCTCCATTAATAATGAGCTCAAGGTCGCATAATTGCCGCTAAACCAAAAAAAGCGTTAGAATATCCGAATATGATAAATTAAGCACTCTCTAGTTCTTACTTCGCTCAAAACGATTTCTGGGAGAGAAAGCGATTCATCCCTTAGTTCATGGGCAATAGAGGCATCACGAGCAGTAAGGTCCTAATAGATCCTGTCAGGAGGCATGTCTTGATTAGATAATTATTGTAAGGCACCTTGAGGACACCACCATGAGGAGCATTTACCATTGTCAGAGTGTACCAGAGTGTTTAAAGTGTATGTGTAGAGAACCGTCAAAACCAATCTGAAATATTTATGCCATGATGAATTTAACCGAAGTCACCAAAGAATGGTTCACAATCACGCAATCGTCGGGAATACCTTCCAAAGCCTTCCAAGCCTTGGTAATCAGATCCCACGACGCCCGCGTTAGTTTAATTCCGACATGAGAGGCTAGTTTTGAGGATGAAACAAACCGCGACCGCTCCTAGTCAACTTGTAGAAAAAAACTTTCACTCACAAGTCATAAACGGTATGGAACGATTCAACCCAAAATCCGTCAGTATTAAATAAACCTAACTTACAAATGGTAAAAATACAGTGGAATACCAAAGATAGAGATACTACGCTCCCATGGTGATCCGCTTATGTCGGTCCGAACACAAGTTTCACCGGACCTAAGGAGGAGGAAATTTCCACACGACTCTGCCCTATCGGTAAAGCTGGTTTTTGACCCCAACCCACCCAACCAGATGCGCTGGAATCAGAAGTTGGCTGATCGAAAGATAACGTCCGTTGTCGACCTGAACCATAAAGATCATCGTACTTGCGATTCTCGTTACTCTTTTCTACCGATACGTTGTTTAACTTCGTCTGGGCCAAAAAAGTACCTTCAAACTTCTGGTCCATGACAACTGTGGTATTCGCCATATTATTCTGGACCGTGAAATATATGGGAAGGGGAGGTGTCGATGGATCATTGCTGACCCGAAGATTGACTTCCGCATTGAAGTTTATTACTTTCCCAGCAAATTGAGGTGTGCTTGAAGATCTATCCGACGAGACAAGTGTTATCTGAGCATTGATGTCACTGTCAGGATCATGTCAGAATCCACTTCCTTTAGGGAGGTGAGACTACAAGCACACCGATCACCAGTATCCAACGAGAGGTGGGTCGGAGACATACGACTCGTTGATTTAAGAAGCGTGATTGAAGCGTTGATAGCACTATCGAGATGTGATGAGTGCTTTTTCGTAGAATACGTAGAACCATGTACCCTCTGACTGTATCGATTATCAGTGATTCTGAAGCGTTGTATGTGCCACTGATATTTCCCAATCTATTCTTGACCAAAATGCATGATGCCCGGATGTTCTGTGCACCAGTAAGCTGATTGATAATTAGGTTCACACAAATCATACTGTTATGTTGATTGGCTGAGCAGCACCCTCGATGTAGACTCTTTGGAACTCGAGATGCGACAAATCCTTGAATAAGTGGTTGAACGCTGGCAAGTAAACATTGAAATTCGATATCGAGTCCTTATTTTTGAGCATTGGGAAAGCCACATGGATATCCACGGAGATCGAGTCCATGCTCGAGATATGATTGGGTATCTAGAATGTATCAGTTGATAAATTTGGAAAGTCGATGGAATACATACAAAAATTTCCAGACCACGATCTTCACCAGCATTATCATAACAGATCAGAGTCGAATTCCGAAGTGCCGGAGAGGTGGTTTGCAGGTGTACAGTCATATAAACATTGTTGTCTGAGATGTTGGGGTCATATTCAGCTGTGAAAGTGCCCATAACGTTCCTGGAGATGAGGGTAGCATTGGAGCGTACGGACACATTCCCCGTCGCTGGCATCTGTATTTCAAGTCTACAAAGACAACGATCAGGATAGAAATGATGGTCTTGTGGTTCACACACGTTGCGTTGAAAGATCTTATTGAATACACGGAGGTCGTGCTGGTCCACATGTTACACGACTGATTGTCTGGATGACGAACCGCTCCTGTGGCCAAGAAAAGATCGACTTGATTTACTAACAAGTTGGATACATTCCACGGGTCAGAATCGCTAGTTTTCTTCATTTTCTGAGGATGACGAGATAGAAATATTTCAACATAGTCGACGCTCCTGAGTGAGTACTCACTTTCACAATGATCGGCACACCGATTATAATCGTTAACAGTGCATAGGTCAGAAGTGAAAACAGAATCGCTCTCCATAACTTAGTTTGATGCCAGACTTTCGTGTTCTTGTTGATGAGCCTACGACTGTACTGCGCCTCGGATGCTTCATAATCGGGGAGAGTTGACAACGAGCGCCGGCGCCGAGCAACACGGTCGGGAGGGCGGATGGAGAGACCACTATACGAATCTTGCTTTTCATGGTCTTCGTTGACAATTATCATAACTCCAGAAACATGAGGGAAGGCGTGCTGAAAGGAATTGAGCCTGCTCAAGGCAGGAGAGAGAAACAGTAGAGAGGTGGAGCGCCGCCTTCTCTCCCATGTTGACACTCTGCCTAAACAACCAGTCGCACACAACAACGTGACATCCCTGCTTCTTAGTAATCAATATCAGCTTATACTATCCCACAAAGCTCCATTGGATTTTAGATACAACCATAACATGGCAGATATTTAGAAGTCAAGTCGCCGCTTGAATTGGGATGTCAAGTCACCTGACAGTTCAGTATCATCTCACTGTCTAGACCTGTCACATAGTCATGCCCTGCCACAATGCTGCTAGACATAGAAGAAGACCATTCATTGACCATTCATTCTGTGTTAGAATTAGCTACTATTGTAATATTGTTGAATATACATGAATTTCCTTGAAGGTGGTTGAGTTCAGGTTCTTGTACTACATTCTATATCATAGCCTTTGTGACATCAAATGAAATTTCCTTATTGTTACAGTCACTATCTCTCTTAACAATATTATGGACAATGGAGATGAACACACCTATTCACCTATAAAATGTGAAGTGGCTCAGATATTACCCAAGTAGTAGACAACTAAGAGATTTAGTTACATATTATCATAAACCACTCAATTTCTCTAAGTCAATATTTATTTTTCTTTTAATTATGTAATATCATTGGATCAGTAAACAAGGACAAATAATCAGACTTGTATAAGTAGTATACAACAAATAACAGGAACTCTAATAAGTTTTCTTTGTCAACTCTGACTTAGAGTGGAGTTAAGTCTAAGGTCACTTACTGTAATGATAGAGTAGTCAGGACGACCGCCTTATCACACTCAA